>Ga0114997_10001389_pt1 | contig 20146 bp, 9 predicted proteins | sample ArcticOcean_MG_C_2_FD_87045 | JGI IMG/M metagenome (GOLD analysis project Ga0114997, IMG submission 87045) | Marine microbial communities from western Arctic Ocean - ArcticOcean_MG_CB4_136 | ecosystem: Environmental > Aquatic > Marine > Oceanic | place: Arctic Ocean: Canada Basin | collected...
AAGATGAAGATGGAACGCAAGAGCGATAGGATATCGACTGGTGCATCTTCATCATCGTCGTTTGAACCTGTGATAGTTGATATTGGCGACGGCACCAACGATAATAACGATTTGAGTAAAGGAGGAGGAAGAGGAGGAGGAAGAGGAGGAGGAAGAGGAGGGGGAGGCAGTTGGTTCGGAGGAAGTAATAAAAACAGAGAGGACGACGACGACGACAACGATGATTACAGCGATAGTTTCAACGGATTATTCAAGTTTCTTCTCTTCGCTTTACTTTTTAGACAAGCCGTGATATCTGCGCTCGATAAATTGCACGAACCGTCGTACGACGATGCTAATAATACAGAAGAAAATGATGGCGACCAACAACAACAACGAAAGCGAAGAGAGAAGAAGAAAACGAGCGCCTGCGCGATTGTCATTCCGGCGTTGAACGAAGAGGAAAATATAGAGCTTTTGCTCGTACAAATACATGCGTTGCGACCGCAACCATCCGAAGTGGTCGTTGCCGTGGGAGATTCCACGGACAATAGTGCCAAAGTAGCTGAGAAGTACGGCGCGAAAGTAGTGCGAGGCAAACGAGGTAGGTCGCGACAAATGAACGCCGGCGTCCACGCTCTCTCAACACATCCGAAGAATGTCTTGTTTCTACACGCAGATACGATACCTTTTCCGGATATTTTGAATGTGGTTGATGAGACAATGAGAGATGCAAAGGCTATCGTGGGAGGATTTATTTCGCTCATCACGACTGATAAGAAAACGTACTGGGCGATGTCTTATCACAACGTCTTCAAATCAGATTTCTACACGGCTATTTTATATCCGAAAAGATACGTGCTTGGATTGAAACTTTTGTTTGGCGACCAAGGTATATTCTGTAGACTAAATGATTTTGAAGCCGTCGACGGATACGATGAGACTTTGCCCATCATGGAAGATGCAGATTTATGTGTTCGAATGCAAAAATTCGGGTGCGCTAAAAAAAAAAGTACGACGAGCTGCGTGCGTTTAGTGAATAGGGTCATCACGACCAGTGGAAGACGCATCGAGAGCATGGGTGGCAATCTGAAGTCGACATTAGTACACTTTCTTATTGGTGGGGCATGGGGCATATTCAAAGTAAAAGGTGACGGTTTATTGTGGCTGTATGAAAGGTTCTACGGATGGAATGAAAGAGGAGAAAAATCGAAACAAGAAAAGAAGAAGAGGAGAAAATGATGCTTGGTGATGAACGTCATCATATGTGTAAGTAGTAGTAATGGTAGTGATAGTAAACTGTAGTAGTAGTATAGCGTTCAAAAGCAATTGTATAGCATGAGATCACCTTAGTATTCTATTTATTCCGCATGGAAGTCGATTTTTCCGTAGTTTCGCCCACGACGACAATTATCAAATCGTCTTCATCTGGCGCTGCATCGGTCTTTTCGTCAACTTTTTCGTCTCCTTTCGGAGCGCTCGATGATTCGTCTTCTTCCTCGACCTTCGATCGCGAAACCAATTCGACTGGTTTTTCTTGCGCAGGCATTCCTAAAATTTCGCGCATTTCGCTTCCAGTCAGCGTTTCCTTTTGAAGCAATGCTTCTGCCAACTTGCGTAAATCTTTTTCGTTTTGTTTCAACATCTTCGTCACTCGCGTGTGTGACTGCTTCAAAGAAGCAATGACTTCCTCGTCTACGGATTCTTCCAGTCGCGCGGAAGCTCCTCTAGATTCCTTTCCACGGAGGTTTCCGACGTTCAGTACGCCAACTTTGTCGCTCATCCCAACCTCTGAAACCATGTAATGCGCTAATCTCGTTGCTTGTTGTAAATCGTTGAGCGCGCCTGTCGTAACCTCATCTTGGCCAAAAATGATTTCTTCTGCGACTCGACCGCCGAAGCACACATCTAATCGCGCCAAAAGCTGACGTCTAGAGATGGAAGTTTCATCCTTGTCCGGCAATTGTGTGACCATACCGAGCGCTTGACCTCTTGGCACAATCGTCGCTTTGTGCACCGGCATCGCACCTTTTGTTTTTAGAGCAACCAAGGCGTGCCCAGCCTCGTGATACGCGGTAAGTTTTCTATTTTCCTCGCTCAGTACGGCGGATTTTCTTTCGGTTCCCATCAAGATGCGATCTTTTGCCCATTCCAGCGTTTTTAGCGTGATTGAAGTTTCATCCGTCACCGCCGCTCGCACCGCCGCAATGTTGACGAGGTTCGACAACTCGGCTCCGGATAATCCGGAAGTTCCTCTAGCTAACGCGTCGACATCGACGTCTTTCGCGACAGGTTTATCGTCCAAGTAGTGTTTGAGAATATCTCTGCGTCCTCCGATGTCTGGATTTGGCACGTGAACGGTTTTATCGAACCTACCAGGTCGCGTAAGCGCTGGATCCAAACTCTCGGGTAAGTTGGTCGCCGCCAGAACGATGATACCATCGTTTTGTTCGAATCCATCCATTTCGGTGAGGAGCTGGTTCAGCGTTTTGCGTCCCCCAGACTGTGATTCCCACGACTTGCGCGATGTTCCTACTGCGTCAATTTCATCGATAAATACGATGCACGGAGTTTTCTTCTTAGCGGCGGCAAAAAGTTGTCGCACCCGTTTTGATCCGACGCCAACGAACATCTCTTCGAACTCGGAGCCAGAGCGATAGAAAAACGGAACATCCGCCTCACCCGCGACCGCTCTGGCTAGCAAAGTCTTACCAGTTCCCGGCGGCCCTGTGAGCAAAATGCCCTTTGGTAACTTTCCTCCGAGACGCGTGAACTTATCCGGATTGCGAAGATACTCGACGACTTCTTGCAATTCACCTTTGCATTCGTCGCAACCGCGAACGTCTTTAAATGTTTTTTTGTTCTTCTCGGGCATCGTATCTTTATCGTATTGTTTCGGAGCGAAGGAAGGAGTGCCCGAGTCACTTTCCTCGTCGTCCTTCTTTACACCACCACTGCCTGAACTCGTCGGCGGATGCAATGAAGACGACGAAGACGACGACTTGCCCAACGAGGATGACGACGAAGACGAAGGCGAGGACGTCACTACGGTGGTAATTTTCATGGTAGCAAAGTAGCGACGAAGGAGATATGAACCCGTCCATGAAATGCACGATACGACACCAACGAACATAAACATATTTCCAAAGAAACCTTTGACTTTCCCGACTTTTGAGATGTTGCCGCCTTCTACGACTACGTGAATGGGCGTACTCGCTCGTCCAAACCGAACGGATCGGGCCAAGTTCAAAGATTTATCCGGATCCGCACGTTCGCTCAAATCTTTCAAAAGCAGCGGCAGCGAGTCTCCTCCAATCTCCATCGGTTGGTAAGTTGTCGCCGTAGAAGATCTCGTCAAATGCGGAGGGGGTTTTGGAATGGTTGAAGACGGCAAATCACTCTTCGCGTCGCCTTCTCCTTCTTTCGTTTTTTCGTCTTTGTCCTCAAGCTCCGACGTCGTTTTCGAGGAAGAAGAAGTTGCTCCTTGATGCTCGAAATATTTATCCATTCTTTGTGATGATATCAACGCAGCCATGTACGCGGTCACACTTCTTGGTCCACTCGCGTATTTTCTCGATTCAAACCGTTCGATAATTTCTTCGACCCGTCCGAAGCGATGCAGTTCGAGCATCAACTCGTCTTGCTTTTTGTGGTCCGCAAACTTTTCATTCGCCTCGCCGTATAGTTTCTCCCACTTTGATTTGCGGTCCAGGAAAACCCGCACGTGCGATATGAACGGTAAATTGAGCGCGAACGTTTTCGTCTGAACCAACGCGTTTTTTATTTTCTCGCTCTTATTCGTGTGGTCGTTTTCCATCTTCCCCTTCTTCTTTCCATCAAAGCCTTCTTTTTCTTCTTCTTCCTTCTCCTCCTCTTCTTCTTCGTTTCTCGTTCCGGTACTTTTCGTCGCGCTAAATTTAAAAGCCGTCGCTGAGGACGCTGAGGACGCTGAAGACGAAGATTCCGTTTCAGAGTTGTCCTTTTCTCCTCCATTCACCACGTCTGATCGTTCACTTTCTACCACGACTTCTTCTTCTCGCCGAACGTCTTCTTCGTTAAAAGCTCTCTCGTCCTCATCTCGGTTCGTACTTCGTGCAACGACATCCAATTGTTTCTCAGGACGAGAAGAAGAAGAAGAAGAAGAAGAAGAAGGAACTGGTGAAAAGCGCTGGAATGGATGATACCGCCGCCGTCGTCGACGTATAGATGATGTCGGAGACGCTCCTCCCGTCCTTCCAGATATCATCGATTGGAACGCGACGACGCTACTCATCGTCATCGCGCGCGTGTTCTTCTCTTCTTGTAATTCTTTTCTTTTCTTTTCTCTAGAAGCTTCCTTTTTTTCTGCAGATGAAAAAATCGTGAGGGCAAAAAAGAGAAATTCGGACGAAAACAAATCAATTCCTCGAATAAAGTCCACACAAACAGAAAAAAGAAGAGAAGAAAGCAGAGAAGGTTTGTTTTGCTTACCTTACTCTCTTCGCGTCGTCGTCGTCTTTATCATCGTCGTCGTCTTCGCCTTCTTCTACTACTACTACTACTACTACTACAACTACACCTTCCTCACTTTCTTCTTCAGTTCTTTGTCTTCTTCTTCCTCCTCCTCCTCCCCGAGAAGAAGCGCGCGGCTTTTTCCTTTTCTTGTTAAAAGAGGCAACCTCTTCTTCTTCTTCTTCTTATTAGTATCTCTTGTTGTTGATCTTGAAAAGAAAAAGAAAAAAGATGCCGAGAAGAGATCAGGAAGCGCTACTGCTGCAGAACAGCATCGCCGAAGAAGAGAGCTCCGTGGGAACGCAAATACCTCTGGCGAAGTCCACGAGCGTAACGCTCTTCCAACACCACCACCAAGGAGAGGGAGAAAAACAACACCAATTTCTTGGACAAAATTTTGAGGATCGGGACAGTCTGGTTTTAGTCGTCAACGATCACCAAATCGCGGCAGAGAAAGACGGAGATTTGGAAAAACCACTTCGCACGTGCTCGACGCCAGATTGCACCGGCATCCAAAAAAGATCTTGGTACAAGTCTAAAATCCTCGTCGGAAACGATATGTGCCAGTCGTGCTACAAAAAGGAGAGGTTGGTTCTAAGTAATCGGATTTGCAACGACTGTCAAACGACGCAGACGCACTCGGATTGGTACAGGTCGAAAATCGTCAAAGGCACGTACTTGTGCGATAAGTGCTACTATGTAGAGTTACTGAAAGTGCAAAATCGAGAATGCAACGACTGTGGATCCTCGAAAACCTCCATCGCGTGGTCGAAAAGTAAGAGATTTCCGGGCAAGTTTGTCTGCCAGCGATGTTATGTTCGAGAAAAATTGGCGCTCACTACAAAAACGTGTTATTTGTGCAAATCAGACAAGACTTCGTCTAAATGGATCAAGTCGAAGGTTATCCTCGGCGCGGATTTATGTGTCAACTGTTACAATAAAGAAAAGTTGTCGCTCTCCAACAAACAGTGCGGCGTGTGCGCCTCGCGAAAGAGTTCGATGGCGGGTTGGTACAAATCCAAGAAAACTCCTGGCGTCGACTTGTGTAACTCGTGTTATAAAGTGGAGCGCAATTCAATGGCTAATAAAGTTTGTAACGATTGCAAAACCACGAAGACCTCGCAATGGGCAAAGTCGAAGACGACCGTCGGCGTGGATTTGTGCTTGAAGTGCTATTCAAAGGAGAGGTCGCTTTTAAAGACACTGACGGCTGCGGCTACCGGACAGACGAACGAGTGATATATCGCCCTGCGTCGTCGGCGGGGTTGGAAAAAGAGATGGTAGAAATACCGATCGAGAAAAAATTGGAATTTTGTAGTGAAAAGAACTCACTACCATGGTACTACCAAAGTACATATATAATAATAAAGATTGATAATAAAGATTGATAATAATAATAATAATAATAATAACATGATGCAAACTATGATAAGAGGAACGAGAAGGAGGTTTGTTAAACTACGCGGGACTTAGCATGCGTTCAGCTCACGTCTCGTCGCGAGGATGATGACGCGAGTTTCGCACAAAGTCACCTGAGCATTCAAAAAATGTAATACAAAATGTTAAAATTACACGTGAAATATCGTACAATACACAACTTATTCGTTCATTAATCATTGATCTCTCTTTTACTCTCCAAGGCAGGCGAGGTTTACGTATGATGACAAAAAACTCGAAAACCTGCCTCTTCTTTTTAACTTCATCTGGGGGCGTTCCTCGTCTGATCTGCTGCTGCTGCTGCTTTCTTTGCTGCTTTCTGCTCTGGAGTCTTTCCTTCTCTTCCCGATCCCTGCCCACCCGCTATGCAGCACCCAAACAATGACTCTTGCAACTGCACGAACCAATCTTTCTCTTCTTCGACGACGGTCCCTTCGTTTGCCGCTGCCGTAGAAGGTCGTTGAATGCGACGCGTTGGCGGCGTGCTCGCTGTAGGCGTGACGTTGTTTTGTGCTAAAATTCTATCAATCATACCGCCGGAGGTGTCGAATGGATTATCCGACGCGAGCTCAAATTCTGGCTCCAACTTTTGTTCGTTACCGGAAAAGTCCACGTTCCTCGAAGAAGTCGTCACCGGTGCGTCTTTTGATAAGCCCCACCTTTCGCGATGTTTTCTATTTTCTCGAGCAATCAACGCTTCTTTCTTTCGCTCCTTTGCCGCTTGTAAAAGTCTGTAGTCTTCTTCTGCCGTACTTTTCGAGAGTTCGGCTATTCTTTCGTCTTCCTCTTTCTTCAGTTCCGACTCGATGGCTAACGCTTCTTTTTGGGCGAGTTGAAGCGCTTTTCTCGTGTTATGCTTCCTTGACGTCGAGGAGGCGCCGACAGATCGTCCATCGAAGCGCCTCGAATTCGTTCCAGTGCGTTTACTCGTGTCTCGACTTTGTCTATCGTCCGATAACACGGAAGAGATATCGAGCTCACTCGCATTTCGTACGCTTCCTCTGTTGTATCTGCTGCTGCCGTGTGCGTTATTATTTTCCACGTCGTCTTCCGGGTCTGAATCGATGGCTAGATCTTCCAACGTCAGCTTTTCGAGCTCTTCTTGCGTCATTTTGTTTCCGTTCATCCTTTGTCCGCCTCCATTTCCTCCTCCTCTTTGCGTCGTCGTGGCGTGACTGTACAGCGAGGACTTTTTCGGAGTCCCAACGCTTTTTATTTTCCCCGTTTTCTCGTACGATTCTCGGTCTCTAATTCGCTCTTTAATAACCTCTTCCTCGTACTTCGCGCGCTCGTACTCTTCCTCCGCGGGGTCTACGTGAGAGCGTACGTTATCGTTTACATCCCCTCGGAACGATTGTAACGTCAACGGCGACTCTGGAGAGACATTTTTCGTGCCCTTCCCGGATTCGTCTTTTGCGTGAGCAGCGTGTCGTCGAATTCGATCGAACGCGTGAGTCTTATTATTCCCTTCTCCTTCTTCACCTCCGAAAGCGCCGTCGTCCTGTTCTGCCGCTCTCGAGGCAACGCGATGCGACGACATTGTCGTTCAAATATCTTCTCTACGAAACGATGTGTATGATATAAATACGCGCACACAGCAGGAGGACAATTTTCTTGTGCGCGGTTGTCGCGTCAATTACGTCTCAATTCTCTCTCTGTTATTTGTGTGGTGTGGCAGATTATCATCAGACACGAGCAAGAATTTTTTTGTTTTGTGTGAATTTTGTTTGGGTTTTGTGCTCTCTCAACTCTTGGACGAACTCCCGTATAATAATAATCTCGTACGACGACGACGACGACGACGACAAAGAAGACGACAAAGAGGAAGAAGGAGTTTCTAGAAGAAAAAGAAGAAAAACGCGCGTAAACACACGACGCACTCATCAAAGTAAAGAAAAAGAAGAAGAATATGTTGACAGCACCGGTGTCACAAACTATTGCGTTGATTGGTGGCAAGCCTGCGTCATCATCGCCAGTGCGGAAAAATTCGAGAAAGACTTTGATGCAAACGCGCTGCACCTTAAAGGGAGGACAACAACATAATAATCAACAAAAACAAAAACAAAAAGACGTGGCAAGAAGACGAATGAAGTGTAACACGAATAACGGCTGCAGTAGTAATCTCACTCAACGCGGCTCGTTGTTAAAAATGAACATGGGAAGAATAGATGCCAAGAACGAGTGGTGGCTGAAGGATGCTTCGCCGAATATGATAGATATAAACGGGACGCCGGAACTTTTAGAGGCATTGTGCAATAATCAAGATAAACTAGTCGTCGTGGACGTTTACGCCAAGTGGTGCGGAGCTTGCCGAGCTCTGTATCCGAAGTTGTGCAAAATGGGACGACAGTTTGACGGGAAGATGGTCCTGTTGAAAGTAAACTTTGACGAGAACAAAGACATGTGCAAGACGCTTGGCGTGAAAGTGTTGCCGTATATGATAATGTACAAAGGCAATAAAGGACGCGTGGAAGAGTTTTCCGTCTCGATTTCAAAGATAAAGATGCTCAGAGAAAAGTTAGACATATACACGACGGATATCCCCGGGGAAGACTACTCAAAAGACGAGTGTAATTTAGAAGAGTTTGGCGATTCAGTTTGGGGAGACGTGGACGTGGAGAATGACGCGCCGAAAGACGCCGAAGGAGCGCAAGAAACTCTTCTTCCTAAGGATTAGAGGAAAAAACGAACGATCGAGCGATTGTGCACGTGTGAAGGCGTTGTTCACGCGCGAAGAAGAATATATCGCGTAAAAAACGAACGTTGTATTGCTATACACTAATTTTTATACACAAAAACTATCGTATCATCGCGAATGATAACCTTTTTTAGCGAGCAACGCGGTGCCGTAGGAAGCCTCGGTGTATTCACTCGCAACGACATCGATCGTAGAACCAGACTTGTTGTCAATGCTCAAGCAAGAGCTTCTCATTTTACACCACGTCGCATTTGCTGCGCCGCCGCCAGAGGTGTATACTTTCTTCAATTTCTCAGACGCTCCCATCGCGTTTGCGTTATCGTAGCACCTCTTTTCAGCCTTAGCAATCGAGGAGAAAAGTTTGCACAAAAAAACGGCGTCGTTCTCGCACGTTTCTCTTTCACTCTCGCATTTTTTCACCGCATCGCTCACTTCTAAGCCAAAATCACCACCGGCGTTACTTTTGAAAAAATCCGCGTCCCGAACACCGAATAGATTCAACTCGAACATGTTTTCCATCTCGATGGTATCAGTCAACGATTGGAGTTCGTCGTTGGTGAAAAAAGCACGCAAAATGTTTCCTCCCGTATTGCACGCACCACCGACCAACCAATATTGGTCTCCAATTTTGTGAGAATAAATACCAACACTAGCGTCATCTACGCGCGCTTCGCTAATAAGTTTCCAGGCTAACGTGGAACCGAGAGATGTGCACGCGTCGCCGAGCTCATTCGCGCCCGAAGCTATGAAGGCGGCGACTGAATCAGTCGTTCCCGTACAAACGATGCACTCGGGATTCGATAGGAATTCCTTCGCGCGAGGGCTTTGAACGACTCCTATGCGTGCACCAGGAGGTAACATCGTCTTTGGCAGTGCTTCTGCAAAAGGCAAGTCCAACATCCATTGCGGATAGGTTTCGGAGCCCGGATCGAATCCAAGTTTTAAAGAGTTGTTGAAGTCAGATACGCCCATGTTCTCGTGTAATTTATAGCTCAGCCAATCCGCGTGATGCAAAAGCTTGTACGAACTCGGTTTTGGATGTTCGTTTGCGAAATAGTGCGCGAGTTTACTTAACGCAGAAGTGCTACTTCTCGTGACGTGGCCGTCTGGCACTCGACAACTCTCCGAGGCGAGATATTGCGCGCCAGCTTCAAACTTTTCATTGTACATCATGGCCTTATACAAAGGTTCGCCGCTCTCGGGATGTACAATGATAACAGTACCGGAGGTGCCGTCGATAGCGACGGATACAATGCGCTCTCGCGTTTCTCTAGGAATATTTTCGAGACTCGTCCACAGCGCGTCTTCCCAAATCGCCGTCATCGAAGAAGAAGAAGAAGACGTTTTGTTGTTCGCCTCGCGAGTATCCGTGTATTTCACCGAGGTTTCAAACTTTTGCACGCCGCGCTCGTCGATGAGCGATACGCGACATCCGGATGTTCCAAAATCCATTCCCATGAATAGTTTACCACCGTGTTGTGCTTCTCCCGCACCTAAGGCTGAGAGGCTTGTTTTTCTCGTCGTCGTTGTCATCGTTTTCGTAGTACGGTGGTGGTGGTTACGACGAAGATGACGAGGGCGACGACGGCGAAGTTGAGTAGCTGTGGAAGAAGAGGAAGAACGAACGAGAACAACAACAGTCATGTACGCCGAGTCGTTCGTGTTACTGCTTTACTCTAAAAACTGCTCCTATTTTTGCTCCATCCGCGCGCTCTTTACTTTTTCTCTTCTTTTCTCTTCATGAGGAGAGAGTCGTCGGTTCTCTCTTTTTATTTTATGAAGTTTGGAACAGAAAAACAGAAAGAAAAAACACCGCACAAAATCAAGCGTTATCGGAGCGAAAATCAAAAAGTGTCGCGCGGAGCGGTGCGACTGGACGCGAGTAAACTCTCAAACAGTGCGTGTATACGATACTCATCACTCTTTCGTTCATATTTTCAACCATCGCATTCGCGAATCGTGGATTTCTTCCGCGATACGACGTCGCGCACACTCGCGAGCGCAGGCTTGGATAAAAACCAACTTTTTCTGTGTCACAAATTTAGAACATTAGAAATTTGTATTGACCGCTCGTTTACTCACCCTCCTTTTTACAACTTTCCATCCAATTGAAACAGTGTCGATGTCGAGCGCCGAGTTCGAGAACTATGTCTTTAGTCGAGGAGGGAATCGCTTGATTCGAACGGTGCTCATCGCATCCAACGGACGTGCGTTCTTCAATTTTCTTTATTTTTTTTTTCCTTTTTTTTTCTTCTCTCGTTCTTTCTCTCGTTTCTCTCGTTCTCTCGTTCTCTCGTTCTCTCTCTTTCCTCAAATCACAATCGACGGACGCGTTCATTTTGTGCCAAAGACGCGGTCACTGTGTATTATGATTATTAGTTTGACGCAACTGATAACACTACTTTTTATCTCTCTCTTCTGTGCATAAAATAACAACAACAGTTGGTGCGACGAAAGCAATCAGAAGTTTACGCTCCTGGGCTTACGAGACGTTCAAATCGCACGATGTGTTACATTTGGTTTGCATGGCGACAGAGGACGACTTAAGAACGAACGCGGAGTATATTAGATTAGCGGACGAATACATCATCGTAGAAGGCGGCTCAAACGTGCATAACTTTGCAAATGTCGATTTGATTGTAAAAATTGCGCGCAGATGTGGCGCTGACGCCGTGTGGCCCGGTTGGGGGCACGCCAGCGAAAATCCAAAGCTTCCGGAAGGATTATCCCATCACAACATAGCCTTTCTCGGCCCGCCGAGTTCAGCCATGGACGCTGTCGGTGATAAGATTTGTGCGAATATTCTAGCTCAATCGTGTGGTGTTGATGTCATTCCCTGGTCCGGATCCGGTTTGACTTTGAACAACGCCGATGATACCGATTGTTCCATACCGGAAGATTTATTAGCAAAAGCTACGGTCAGAGACGTGGAAAAGGCCGAACGTGTAATCAATGAATCGATCGGATATCCGGTCATGATTAAAGCGTCCGAAGGAGGTGGAGGTAAAGGTATTCGAATGGTTCGCAACGATGCAGAACTACGCGCTTCGTTTCAGCAGGTGCAACAGGAAGTGCCGATGAGTCCAATTTTCATTCAGAAATTGTCGCAGAATTCTCGTCACTTGGAAGTACAAATGGTGGCAGATCAGTACGGTCAAGCGATCGCTTTATACGGGCGCGACTGTTCTGTACAGCGACGTCATCAGAAAATTATCGAAGAAGGGCCAATTACCGTCGCTCCGAGGAAACTGTGCGAAGAACTAGAGCGCGGCGCGGTTCGTTTGGCAAAGAAAGTGGGTTACGCCGGCGTAGGCACCGTGGAATATCTATTTAACTGCATTACCGGGGCGTATTCATTTTTAGAGGTCAACCCGAGATTACAAGTGGAGCATCCTGTCACAGAAACTATTACTGGAGTAAATATTCCTGCAGTACAACTGCAAATCGCCATGGGCATTCCGTTGCACAAAATCCCACACATTCGCAGATTTTTTGCGCAAAGCGACGTTATGGGCGTTAGCTCGATTGATTTTGATACCGCGAAACCAATTCAACCGATTGGACACTGCGTAGCTGGGAGAGTTACCGCCGAAGATCCAGATAGTGGGTTTAAGCCGACATCTGGTGCCATTCACGAGTTACACTTTCGCACCATGCCTGGCGTAAACGGCAATTTTTCGATTGGTTCTGGAGGCGGAGGAGTCCACCAATTCGCCGATTCGCAGTTTGGACACATTTTCGCTCATCGCGAAACGCGAGAAGAAGCTTCAACTGCGCTCGTGCAAACATTATCCGAGTTCTCTGTGCGAGGACAAATCCACTGTAACGTAAAGTACTTGATGACTCTGCTCGAAAAAGATGATTTCAGGGCTAACGTCCACGACACGGCCTGGTTAGACGGCTTGATCGCGATCGGGGACCGAGCACCAGAACTTCCCGACCACGTCGTCATTGCGTGTGGAGCTGTTTTGAAAGCCTCGGCGGAGTCTAAAAAGCTCGAGGAGCAGGTTGCGCAGTGCTTGAGAAGAGGTGTCCCGCCGGAGCTCTGGATGGCAAACTTGAGCGAACACTCTTTCGAGCTCATATACAACGATATTAAATATTCTTTGAAAGTCTGCATGGGAAGTAAATCAAGTTTTTGCATTTACATCAGCGACCAAATGCTCGCAGCGGAGTCCTTGCAACTCTTTGACGGAGGTTTGAAAATCATTTTGAATAACCGCTCTCATACTGTGTACCCGGAAGAGTCCAAAGTCGGGATGAAAATCCATATCGACGGATATCCTTGCTTTTTTCCGGAAGATTTCGACGCGACCAAATTGTGCGCGAATACCACAGGAAAACTATTGAAATTTCTCGTTCCAAACGGAGGAAGTTGTAAAGTAAACGAACCATATTGCGAAATCGAGGTGATGAAGACGGTTATGCCATTGATATCGACAACTTCTGGTATCGTCAGTCACGTTGCGCAAATAGGCAGCCAACTTGAGCCCGGGGACGTTTTGTGCGCAGTAGTGGTCGATGATCCAAGCTCTATGAAGCTCACAAAACCATTCAAAGGTGTCTTTCCGGTATCTAAACCGCGGAAGTTTACGGTGAGCGCGGCTGGATCACACCTGGATAAGTTTTCTAGAAATTCTGCGGCTATGATTCAACTCCTGCAAGGGTATCACTTCGACGGCGATCCATTGCGAGAGTTATTTGAAGTTTTGGGTACGATAGAACTCGTCCTCGAGGATTTCAAAGAGGCACGCGACGCGATCGCGAGTCGATTAGACGAAAAGACGATAAAGGACTTGCATCTCATCGCGTGCGATATTGAAACTTCGCAATCATCTCCGAGCGAATCGGCTCGATATACAAACACCGTAGCATCAGCGGTACAAAACGTTCGTAAAATAATACAAGAGAATGATACTACGTTTGCATCTTTGTCGAAATTCTGCGATCGTCACGAAGGTGGATTGCACTCATCAAAAGCTCGCGTGCTGACTGGATACATGGAAATGTTCTTGGATATTGAAGAGACTTTCTCGAGCTGCGCGAGCTTTGAAGACGCAATTATGCTTCTGAGAGAATCGCATCGCGATGATATTTTTACAGTGACTCAATACGCACACGCGCACGCGAAGTTAGAGCGCAGATCAGAACTGATAGTCACAGTATTAGATTATATTGCCGATAATGGATTTATGGATATCCACGCGTGCCATTCCGCGGTGCATAGATGCATGAACCTCGTTGGTCACAGGCACGAGAAGCTATCCCAACGGGCGCGCGAAATTATTGTAAAGAAACAAGAAGTCTCGAGACAATCCAGACGCGAAAAAATAGCCGCAGAACGATCGCGCGTGCGACGAGAAGAATCGTTCGCATCCTTCACGCAGCTTTCTTTGAACGAGTCTTTCGACACGCCAGGTGGAGGTGGGCATTCGCGCTCCAATTCACGAGGATTACGCAGCGCTGGATCGCTGTATGGAAGCGAAGTTGATTTACAATCCGTAGTTTCAGAAGATGACTCCTCGCTTTCTTACACCGGTGGAGGTGAATCGACGCCGACGAATAATACACCGTCAGGCTCGCAAGCGTTCGCTCGAAATGTTGGAAGAATCTATTTGGATAAACAAAATACGCTTTCGCGATTGGAATCTTATGACGATATTTCAGATATTGAAAACACGCACTTGCAATACAACTGGGACTCACTGTTCGACGGTGTATCCGAAACCGCGCGATTTGATGCCATCGAGGCGTTGTTTTCATCCACTGGAGTGGATTTGAAGAAGATTGCGGGTGCCGATCCGGAACCGTGCCGGACGGAAATGACGGTGACGAGCGTCAAGTTGAACGGTTCAGATTCTATCGTTTTGTTTGCGCCGTCGCTCGGGCAAGCGGTAGCAGCATTACCAGAAGCGTCGGATTTAAGTCCACGGGAGCTTGCTTTTGTCATTTCCTATCCCAGATTAGTTGGTAGAGATGAAAAGGAAGTTCGCGCGGCGGCGGCGGCTTTCGTCACAGGGCAAAACTTGGCGGGCGCATTTACTAGTACAATTACGAAAGTGAGCGTGACGCTTTTGTCATTGGATGCTCGTCCGCATCACTTTGCGTTCAAAAGATCTGGCACGGCAGCCTCGGGAGCCGATGGCTTTGCTGAGATGTACGCCGCGAATGGTTTTTGGCCGCACGTAGCTTCTCACATGGAAGTCGATCGACTCGATCCTTTCGAGAAGATTGAATGCGTCGGAAAATTAAACTCCAGAACTCGGCAGCGAAATCCAAACTTTGTCACGCCTTCGGATTACTCCATCGGTGTTTTTCTTGCCGAAGAGACTCCAAAGAAGCCTGGACACAAGCAGCCGCAAAGAGATCGTCGCGTCTTCTTACGGGCGGCGGTGTACGATAAAGACTTACTTCTCGTAAATTTCTCACCGAACCCCACCCCCCGGCCGTCGAGGACATCTTATTCAGATTCCGGCATTTCAGCAGAAGAAACGCCGTTTTTACCACCAGAAGATTCGGTTTTGGCAGATGTTTTAGGATCACTGGAGCTAGCCGTCGGTTCGCACAGAACGGCGTGGAATCACGTGTTTATCCATCTCGTCGGCGCCGACGACAAGTTAGATTTACCACACGTAGAAAGTGCCATCGATTCCTTCGTTAACTTAGCATTCGCGGATTTGAAGAGATTAAAAGTAGTGTGCGTAGAAGTGCGCGTCGGTGATTCTGGATCTGTTGTTGCTCTGAACACCTCCGGATTAAAGTTCAAGATTCAAACCTCCCTCGATCGGGGTGTACCGGAAGCGCATCCGCTCCTAAACGTTACGCAACGCAAAAGAATGGTTGCTCAAAACTTATCATCAACGTACGTGTATGACTTCCCGGAGATTTTTGCAAACGTGCTCCACGAAGAAAGTGGCGGTATCTCGTCAATTGTTGAACTCGCGCTTCAAGGCGGCTCTTACTCAGGCGGCGTATTGGGCAATAATGGTCCGACGTCACCGCGATCGTCGATTGGCTCGATTTTAGAAATCTTGCCCGGTCAGAAACGAAAGCTTGTGCCAGCGAACCGCCCTGCCGGTCATAACGATTGCGGCATGGTTTGCTGGAAGCTCACGTTAAATACGAAGGAGTATCCCGATGGAAGAGATATTATATTAGTGTCAAATGATATAACGCACATGTCGGGCTCGCTTTCGCCGCCGGAAGACGCCGTGTACAGAGCCGCCATGGACTTGGCAGTTGAGTTGGCTATACCGTGTGTCTACGTCTCGGCAAACTCTGGTGCACGCATTGGCCTCGACGAAGCCGTGAAAGCTGCATTTCAAGTGTGTTGGATAGACGAGAAAGATCCGCGCAAAGGATTCAAGTACATTTACCTCTCTGAAGATGATTACGAGATGCTCGGTGCAAATGGACGCGTGAAAGGAACGCGCTTACTCGAGAACAACGAAGTTCGCTACGCGCTTACGGATATTTGCGGTGGACAAGGTGTCGAGTGCCTTCAAGGTTCTGGCGAAATAGCTTCCGCGACCTCTCGCGCATACCAATCTACCGTAACTATTGCATACGTTACCGCGCGCTCGGTAGGCATTGGCGCGTATTGCTCGCGATTATGCCAACGCGTCGTGCAACACCAAGAGGCGCCGCTCATCTTAACTGGAGCGAGCGCTCTGAACAAGGTTTTAGGACGAGATGTCTACACTTCAAACGCGCAAATTGGTGGCCCAAAAGTGATGGGTTCGAACGGTGTTTCTCATATGGTTGTTCCAGATGACGTTCAGGGCGTAAAAGCCGTGTTAAATTGGCTATCGTACGTTCCGGCGAGTATTGGCGGAGCACTTTCTTACTATCTCGATAACGACGCGGATACTTTCGAAAGTGGCGGTGACTCTATCCACAGAACTTTGAGGTTTGATCCGGCAGCTACCAAGTCGCCGTACGATCCGCGCGAGATTTTGCGCGACTTTTTCGATACGAACTCGTTCACGGAAGTCATGCAAGATTGGGGTAGAACTGTCGTCACAGGACGCGCGAGATTGGGAGGATTACCCATAGGATGCGTGGCGGTTGAAACGAGAATGGTGAACAAGACGATACCGGCTGACCCGGCGTTTCCTGGCGCTCAAATTGGCGAAGAGACCCAAGCTGGGCAGGTGTGGTTCCCGGATTCCGCGTTCAAAACCGCGCAAGCGATTGGAGATATGAACCGAGAAGGATTGCCGCTGATTATATTTGCAAATTGGAGAGGATTTGCGGGAGGCTTGCGCGACATGTACGGAGAGGTTTTGAAATACGGCGCGTACATTGTTGACGCGCTGCGCGAGTTCAAGCAGCCGATATTCGTTTATATTCCTCGAGGCGGCGAGTTGCGCGGCGGCGCCTGGGTAGTAATTGATTCATCCATCAACCCCGAACAAATGGAGTTCTACGCGAGCGATGGCGCCAAGGGGGGCGTTTTGGAACCGGAAGGTATCGTCGATATCAAGTTTCGAAAAGACGATTTGGTTAAGACGATGCGTCGAACGGTGAAAAACTTAGAACACAGCAGTCATCTCCAGAAACAGCTCACGCCGACGATGAAACAACTCGCCGTTCATTTCGCTGCTTTACACGATACTCCGGGCGTCATGCTTCACAAGAGAGCAATCAAAGCAATCGTTGAATGGGAAACGAGTCGGGAATTCTTCTCTTTGCGACTGCGTCGACGCGTCTGTGAAGAGCGCATAAAGAAGTATCTTCGCGAAAGTGCGAAGAGAGACATCGCGCCCGAGGAAATGCGAAGTTACCTCTCCGAACTCGAACACGTAATCGATGGTATTGTTGATGCCAAGAGCGGCTCAGTCGAACCAGAAAAAGTCACCTCGGTGATTGAATTCGCGATGCAGTTGTAATAGATATATTGAAAAGTGAAAATAAGCCACGATACTATATTATTCATTGCTCCCTTCTTCTTTATCTTCTTCTGTCGCGTTCAATGACGCACCACTATCACTTTCTACTAAATCATCCATCTCCACAACCATCGTCATTCCAGGACTGAACATTACGAATGCAACTACTGATGAAAGAGCAAATACAACTGAATACACCGCATGACGGCGCATTTTCTTCTCCTCTGGCGAGAGCTTCCTCTTTTCCTCTTTTTCTACCCACCCTTGTTGTTTCTTCCGTCGTGCTCCGTCGCGCCAAGTCGTCGGATCAATATTCTTCCCATCTACATTGGTTCCGTCATCTTCTCCCGCATTCAAAGGTTTTCGAGCTTGCACGTATTTCTTTAGGTTCTCAAGATAGGCGATGCATTTTGGGTACGCTTTGAGTTCGCCTCGAAGACTTTCCGTCGCGTTTGAAAATACGACGTAATACAACACTGAAAACAAATCCGCATCGCAGTTTGTAGGAGTGTTCGAACCCAGCGCGAACAAGTTGTCGCTTCCGTTAGTATCGTCCGGCAACATCGTTTCTATGACGTCGAACGCTTGACTCGCAATCACTCGCGCTTTAATCTCGTCGCACGTCGGCGCACCTCTCTTCTCTCTCCATTTGTTCGGGACGAATCGATTGAGCGGGAAAGGATACTTACTCCCATACATAGGTCGTGTTTTCTCTATAAAAGTACCCTCGTGCGTCCACGTGAAATATTCGCACGCCTCCTTAAGAATGCCGTTTGCTATGGAACTGAAGCACACATCTCGTGCTGTATCTGTCTCAGAGAGACCTTCGTTGAGATTCTGACACTCGTGTTTCAAGTGGTGCAATATGCGGTACGTGGCAACTTTCGAATCGTTTTTTATTTCATCCCCCAAACCACCGACGACGGTATACTCTCCGTTGCCAGCTTCCAAACACGGCAGTACCGAGGATGGCGAAGATGACGGCGTGGGACAGACCTCGGTCTCGTGCGGAATGCCGGCGAGTCGCAAGTAGGTTTCTACTTTTAAGCACTCCAAGTCGAAGGAGAGGTCTGACGTAGAAGGATTAGAAGAAGGAGGAGATGCCCATTTATGCAAGACAACAACGCTCATTTCATTACCGGCCATGTTTTTGGTATACGAGTACGCGTATGTTTTTAATGACGTATTTGAATATCTCCTCAAAGCTCGCAAGCAGGAAAACGTCAAAAAGTGAAAACAAAAACGTAACACCACGATGTCTCTCCCTGCGGTGGAGCCGGCGGTAGCAGCTGCACGACGAAGGATATCATCACTAAATTCGCATTTGTGTTCATCTTCGAGTCTTTCTTCTCCTTCGTCGTCGTCTTTGTCACCGCGTATCTTTGTTTCCGATAAAGTTCAAACTGCTTTAAAAAACAACATCCCCGTCGTCGCTCTCGAATCGACAATCATCTCGCACGGCATGTCATACCCAGAGAACTGCAAGTGTGCCATGGAGGTTGAAGATATCATCTCCTCAAAAGGATGTGTACCAGCTACAATTGCCATAATTGACGGGTACGTCAAAGTTGGACTCTCGCGAAAAGAAATCGATAAGTTAGGAAAGGAAGGAGCTAGGGGTGTTGTGCAAAAAGTCTCTAGGCGAGATATCGCTCCGATTTTAGCGAATGCGTTGCTATCGGAATCATCACTTGGTCGATTAAAACTTGGTGCAACTACGGTTTCGGCGACTTTATTAATCGCAGACATGATGAAAATCCCCGTTTTTGTTACGGGCGGCATCGGAGGCGTTCATCGCGACGCAGAGACGACTTTTGACATCTCGAGCGACCTCACCGAGCTATCTCGCGCGAAGAACACGGTCGTGGTGTGCGCGGGAGTCAAATCTATTTTAGATATAGGAAAAACGTTAGAGGTTTTAGAAACGTTAGGTGTCACCACGGTTGGGTACAAGACGACCGCGTTTCCGGCTTTCTTTACTCGTGATTCAGGCTTTAAACCGTCGACGTTCGTAAACTCGGCCGAGGAAGCGGCAAATCTCATCGATGCGCGAAACGCTCTGCGATTGAACAGTGGAGTATTGTTTGCCGTTCCAGTACCAGAACAGTACGAAAAAGCGACTGGTGCTGAGATTGAGCGTTGCACGACGCAAGCGATTCGGGAAGCCAAGAGGCGGAGGATATCCGGACGCGATGTTACGCCGTTCTTTCTCAAACGAATCGTCGAGCTCTCGAAAGGAAAGAGTTTAAGCACAAACATAGCTCTTGTTAAGAACAACGCGGAAGTTGGGGCAGATATAGCAATTGCACTGAAAGATATGCGGCGCAGCGCAACTTAGCCATTAGATATACATGTAGCCCAACCTAATTAAGAACGAATACGACAAAGCGCGCATATAGTATGACTTTTTCATTTGATCTTAAATACAACCCCTAATCCGGAACTCGCCTAAAATTTCAAAGTTCGCAATACAAATCATCCGGGTGTTTAGTCTCCATTCGAATGAGAACACACAGCAATCAAGCAAATCAAATTCGGAACTTACTCGTTAGGGTTTAGGGTTTAGGGTTTAGGGTTTAGGGTTTAGGGTTTAGGGTTTAGGGTTTAGGGTTTAGGGTTTAGGGTTTAGGGTTTAGGGTTTAGGGTTTAG
>Ga0114997_10001390_pt1 | contig 20130 bp, 15 predicted proteins | sample ArcticOcean_MG_C_2_FD_87045 | JGI IMG/M metagenome (GOLD analysis project Ga0114997, IMG submission 87045) | Marine microbial communities from western Arctic Ocean - ArcticOcean_MG_CB4_136 | ecosystem: Environmental > Aquatic > Marine > Oceanic | place: Arctic Ocean: Canada Basin | collected...
AAGAAGAAGAAATGTCTCGAGGCGCTGGCGGAGGGTACGACCGTCACATCACCATCTTCTCACCGGAAGGTCGTTTGTATCAAGTAGAATACGCGTTTAAGGCGATTAAGGCGGTCGGGATCAATTCCATCGCGGTGAAAGGGAAAGACTGCGTCGTTGCCGTGACGCAAAAGAAATGTCCGGACATTTTAATCGATCAATCGGCGATGACGCACATGTTTAAAGTGACCAAAACGTTGGGGATGTGCATGACTGGGAAAGATCCCGATATTAGAAACGTGGTACAAAAGGCGAGAAAACAAGCCGCAGAGTTTCGGTTCGAATACGGATACGAAATCCCAGTGGACGTTTTAGCGAATAAAATGGCGGACGAGTTTCAAGTGTACACGCAACACGCGTACATGAGACCTTTAGCGACGATGTGTATATTAATGGGGATTGACGAAGAGCGAGGCGCGAGCTTGTACAAATGCGATCCGAGTGGGTATTACGCCGGATACAAAGCGTGCGCAGCCGGGAACAAAGAGGTGGAAGCGGTAAACTTTTTAGAGAAGAAAATAAAACGCGAAAGTAACGTGAACGATGTCGATGGTGCGTGCAGATTGGCCATCTCGACGTTGCAACACGTGTTAGGTGAAGATGTGAAAGCGAAGGAATTAGAAGTGGCGGTAGTTACGGCGGATGCACCAGAATTTAGATTGCTGTCGGAAGGCGCCATCGAGGACCATCTCACTGCTATTTCCGAGAGAGACTAATAATAGTAGAGAGTTTATTAGTAAAATCAATCTATTTGAGGACCTATGTTTTTATCCTCGTTTGACATTTTCGTAATGCTCAACTCTAAGCCAGCCTTGGCGATTCTCAACATGTCCCCGACCGTCGGCGCCATCAAAAGTGCCGGCCGAATCTCGTACGCAACTCCAAGCGATGGAATTGGGTTGATGTACGAACACACCCATACTGCTCTCTTCGCGAAAGATTTGACGTCTGGAAACTCACCAAGATGCGATTTGATTAACTCCAAGTGGTTCGGTTGTTGTTCTCGTTTCCCTTCGACGACTAATCTCTCCCATTTTTCTAACAAGTCGTCCAGATCGGTCGATAGTTCATGCAAGGCTTCTTCGTTATCGACGAGTTCTCTCAAACATTCCATCATCGCAAAAGAGTCCGTCCCTGGTCTCGGTATGTAATCATCCAAACTACCGCACGCTTTAACGTCCTCGATAAATCGCACCCGGACGTGTGGTATCTCTTCTTCGTCCAAGTACGGTCCTTGTTCGTCAATTTTGAATCGCTTCGTTCCTGTGAGCTCGACGAACGTGGACCCGTCTTCGTTCACTTCGAACTGCGTCACTTCTACTTCTACTCCGCACGGTAAGACTTTTTTATTCGTCGGGCTCATACCTAACATCGCAAACTTCGTCCCAAGTGGAATGTCGCCTTCACCCATGCTCGTCCCGCAGTTCAAACTTCTTTTTGCGTCTCCTTGCGTCCCAAAGTTCAACCCAAGTCTTTGCTTAGGTAAAGATGCATCTAAAACCAACACTCGAAGAGGAGTTGTTTCCGTTTCTCTCAAACGCAGCTGTTCCATCCTCAGCTTCAATACTTCCATGTTCATATCGGTCTCGTTATTATTATTATTATTGTTATTGTTATTATCGCCACTTTCATCGTCAGAAGAAGGAGAAGAAGAAGATGATGATGCAGCACGAATAACTCTTCGGTGATGACGATGATGATGATGATGAGGAGGAGGAGGAGTGAGGTACGAAGTAGACGCTCGAGAAGACGAGGCGCGTGTTCCTCTCGTCGTCGTTATAATCGTCATCGTTATCGCGCTCATCGTCGATGCTTTTGTTGCTCTGCTGTCGTTGTCTCTGATGTGTTGTAATATCTACGAATAGGGAAAGTAAGTTGTGGTTTTTGTGTATGGAATCGATCAGTTCATGGGAGAAAATGAAAAAAATTGTGTTGACGGAGAGACGCATTTCCTCAAAAGTTATTGTTTGTATACACATATATACAGAGAGAGTGAGTGAGAGAGAGAGAGAGTGTTGATACAAATAATACTAATGTTCGGGTTACTTCCACCAATAAGCTACTGGGGATGGACCAGATACTTCCTTCCGTTCGATGAAACCGCCAACGCCATCATCGTCATGACTCTCGCCATCTGTCTCGGGCTTTTACAAAGTCATCCGGACGTGTTTTTACCTCCAACGTTACCTATGGAACATAAAATTGAATTATATTCGGACAGAGTCGTCACTCCCAAAGGGGTTATTCCCGCTTTAGTGACCGTGTATCACGGGAGAATACAGAGTATCGCGAGGATGGAGAAAAAACCGGTGCGACCAAAAACAACAACAACGGACGACGACGCCGACTGGAAGAAAAAACTAGTAGACCAAGGCGAGACTTTTTACGATTTCACCGGTAAAGTCATCATGCCAGGACTTGTCGATTTGCACGTGCACCTGAACGAACCGGGAAGATCAGAGTGGGAAGGCGTTCAATCGGGGACGAGATCCGCCGCCGTCGGCGGGGTAACGACGGTTGTGGATATGCCGTTGAACTCGATACCGTCGACGGTGGACGTGAAGTCGTTCGAAGCGAAATTAAAAGCGATTCGTAAACCGAGAGGGAGAATGTTTGTAGACGTCGCGTTCTGGGGAGGTCTCGTGCCGCAAAACGCCCACAACGCGAGTATTTTGGAGGACTTGTTAGCGCACGGTGTAGTCGGCTTGAAGGCGTTCATGTCGCCCGCCGGAACGGAGGATTTCGATCAAAGTTCCGTAAAGGATATCAAGGCGGCGGCGGCAAGTTTGTCAAAATTCAACGCTCCTTTGATGGTACACGCAGAATTACCGCCTAAAAACGATGTCGTATCCACGAACGGTAAAGATCCGAGGAAATATAGCACATACATGAACAGTAGACCGAGAAAATGGGAAAAGGTTTGTTTCTTTTTTTACGCTGCTGTACATCATCATTTCTTTGTGTTTGGTGCGCGAATTTGCGCGCACGAACGAAAAGAAAGAAGAAGAAGAAGAAGAAGAAACAGAAGAAGAAAACGGATGATGAAGATCCATTGGTGCTAATCTTCTCACCAAAAGTCGCAATGGTTGCGGCTTGATGAAGAGAACAATTATCGATGTTATCCTTGCACTGACGTTTTTCTTGTGAAAATTTTCTCTTCTTTTTCTTTCTTCTCTTCTCGGCGCGATATTATTTTCCCTCGGAAATCTATTTTGATTTATATTGTTCAAGTTACACTACTCACGTCCACTCTTCTTTCCCGTTATCATAAATCTTTACAGGATGCGATAAAGGAGTTGATTGATGTGGCGAAAACGAACAAAATTCCTCACGTCCACATAGCGCATGTTTCGGATGCGGATACGTTGTCTGCGATCAAGAGCGCAAAAGATGGCGGCGCAAAACTCACCGCGGAGACGTGTCCGCACTATTTGTACTTTAATGCGGAGTCTATTCCAGATGGAAGTACTTTGCACAAGTGCGCTCCGCCAATCCGCGAGGAGGAGAACCGACAGCGTTTGTGGGATGGTTTGTTGAAAGACGAAGCGTTAGATATGATTTCTTCGGACCATTCGCCATCGCCGTTGGATTTGAAACACGTAGACTCTGGAGACTTTATTAAAGCGTGGGGAGGTATTTCAGGGTTACAGCTTAGTTTACCGTTAACTTGGACGAAAGGAAAGGAAAGAGGGATGACGCTGAGTCAATTCGCCGGTGAGAACAAATTTTATTCAGCGTTCTGTTTTTCTTTTTGTTCTTTTCGTTTCGTTTTTACATCTTGCGAGAAGGGACGGGAGACGAGGGATACGGTGATTGATACCCACCAGTAATCGGCTCTATCAATTTATATTTATATTCTCGCTAAATTAAGGTCGTCCGGAGACATATCGGAGGTTTAACCAACATAATATGGATTCAACCTGTGAGCAATCTCCGGGACATTTTATACTGGTTTTGTGATTTCTTTCGGAGAAGGAAATATTTAGGATGATTTTTTTCCTGCCTGACTGGTGTTCTTTCTCTTTCTCGTTATTTTTCGTTACCCGCGCATACACAGAATTATGGAGCGCAACGCCGGCGCGAATTGCGGGCCTGGGATCGAAAGGCTCGATTTCTACAGGCAAAGATGCCGATTTTGTTGTCTTCGATCCGGACGGAACGTTTGTCGTGAACGACAAAATGAACCCAATTTTTCACAAACACAACAAAACGGCTTACGACGGGCAAAAGTTACGCGGTGTCATTCACGCGACGTTTCTTCGCGGGCGTGAAATCTACGCGAAAGACGTCAAAGGCGTGCGATGGCCGGCTTGGGGCCAAGTTCACTTGAAGAAGTAATCTATTTGAACTACTCGTACTCTACCTAGGTGATGCTACGACGACTATAAATTAAGCTATTATGTATCTATTTCTCGACTGCTTCCTTCTTAATCTCTTCTCTTCCTTCGCCTGCGCCATCTTCGGCACCATCGTCGTCATCTTCGCTTATTTTAACAGAATTGAAAAACCGTTCGGTGATGTCTAAATTCGACGCCGATATCGGTTCCGCCGGCATTTTCGAATACGCCCTCCTCGGATCCCAATCGCGTTCGGGAATGACTCCACTTTTGAAATACGACGCGGGACCGACCGCGGGGTGCGTGCTACTACTACTCGAACTGCCTCTCTCTTGTTGCGTTTTTAAATTCTTATGGAACTCTGGACTATATCCGATGCTTTTATCGCACAACTGACACACTCGGTTGACTGAATCGAAATCCTCGATGGACATCGCGGTAAACCTGACTAAACCAAAATCTTCAATAATCTCCATGATGCTGTTCGTTAACTTGTTGTACTCTTTAAACTTTGGATCGCTGTTTAAATACTCCGCTAAATGACTCAAATCCTGCACCTCGGTGTAAAAATCTAAATTAAAAGCCAATTCGCCGTATTTGTCCATCAAATCCACTTTGGACAAAACGTTCACGTGCGGCGTTTCTAAATGTAACATGGTCGATAACGATAACATCAACGCGGCAACATATTTCCACGGATCCGCGCATAAATGCCCATCCACTAAATGCACCGTCACCACTCGATAGTGCCACTCGTTTTGCATGACGCCGATGATATTCTTCAGAGACTCGTGCAAGTTGAACAACTCCACCTGTCCAGGTAAATCGAATATTAAAAAACACTCCTTCTCGAACGGTTCTAATTTCTCCTTCAACCAATCCAAATTAGCTTCTAAATACTCCAAACAGTACATCATCGCTCCATTCGGACCGAGACTCAACTCCTCTTGCACGTTTTCCAAGCACACTAAATCGCTAATATCCACCGCGCATTCGTAATTTTCGTTGTCGTGAATGTCGTTCCCTGGGTCGAGATTTATTATTTTATGCGGTCTTCCCAATAAGGTAAAGTATTGCGACATTCCTGCGCAGTAGGTGGTTTTACCACACCCAGGAGGGCCGATGACAATCTGACCAAACATTTTTATTAGTATTAGTAGTAGTGGTAGTTGTAGTTAGTAGTAGTAGTAGTATTCGTTATGGGATATTAATGTTCTTATTTTATTGTGATGTGAAGTGTGACTGATGAAGAAATTTTTTTTTGCGAAGAGGAAAAAAAAAGAATTTTGCATGCATCATTTTTAGACAAAAAATGATGGTTTTCTAACGACTTTTGTTGTTGATGATATGGTTCTCGAACTCATCACTCGCTTGGAGATTGATCGAACATCGTCGGTCTCATCACCACCACCACCACCGTCATCATCTTCTCAGGGAAACGACGAAGAAAGTATCATTAAAGTCAACGTAAGAGAAGAGCGAGATTGCGATAACGTGCCTTTGCGAACAGGCTTGCGCGTCTGGTCTGCGAGTTTTATCTTTGGCGAGAACGTGTTGTTGGATGAAATCGAGAATGAAAAAGTCCTCGAGCTCGGCTCGGGGACGGGCGTGAATGGATTGATATGCGCGAAATTAAACGCGTCTTCGGTCGTGTGTTCTGATGTGGACATCAAATCGGTAAATTTGTGCGTAACAAACGCGATATTGAACAAAGAATTCGATGTGGTCTCTCGAATCATAGATTGGGGCGATAGAAACACCTACTTCGAAAAGAGAAACGCGTTCCCTGTGATTGTCGCGGTGGACGTCGTGTATTTAGAAGAGCACGCAAAGGAGTTGGCAAATTGCGTCGAGTATCATTTATGTAAAGAGAATGGGGCATTTTTGTGCGTTTGTGGCGTGAGGAAGCGAGAGTATTTCGAAACCTTTCTTCTCGAACTCGTCAAGCGCGGGTTGGAGGTGTATTTTGACGAAGTAGGGTTGTTGCCAAAAAGTAATCGAGAACAGGTGGAGGAGATACGTTCGAATCACAAACACGACGAAGAGTTGTTGGAAGATGGTAAGGGGTACCGAATGATTCGCGCGCGATTCAAGAAAATAGGAGTGAAAGGAGAAAGTAATGAAGAAGAAGTAAAAGAAGAAGAAGAAGCGTTAGCCGGCTTCTTGGACGATTTGGACATCGACGATAACGTTGGAGGAATGAAAAAGCAGCGAGCGTACGATGTGCTAACGTCTTCTTCAGATGACGAAATGGGCGCCGACCGAAACGGAACGGAAGACGTGCCGTTTCTCTGCGCGACGGTTGAAAGCTCCTCAAATTCGCTCCTTCGAAACGGATTCTGCGTTTTCCGAGACGAACATTTTACGCAAACACAAGCGGAAGTACTCGAGAAAGTTCATTCGCACTGCGAAAGCTATTTAAACGACTTGCTCGAAAGGTGTGAAAGTCATCACGGAATCAAATACGACACAGATATCTTTCGCTTCAAAGAAATATGTTCCCGGGCGATGAATGGGAAAAGATATGACTTCCAAGCGACAAAGCTTTCGCCCGTCGACGATGAGGCAAAAAATTTGCCAGAAAGCGGGAAGGCGTTTGCCGAGTGCCTCCAAAAGCTCGCGAACATCATAGAACGGAAATGCGAGCGAATATTCGAAACAGTCACAGGAGAAGAGAAGAGAAAAGAGATTACAAACGTGAACAGAGGATGCGTCACGTCGCTTCCGAAAGCGCCCGAGCAACACTTTCACGCTGACGGAAGAAAAGAGGGCATGTACAACTGTTTCGTGGCTTTGCGCGACGTGCCTAAAATCCAAGGGCCGACTGAGTTTATTTTCGGAAGCCACAAGTTTGATCACGACGCGCCGCACGAAACAACGAAAGCGAGGAAGAAGCGGGAAAAAGCAAAGCGCGTCGCCCCCGAACTCCGTAAAGGAGACATATTGTTGTACGATTACCGCACACTTCACCGAGGCGGCGAGAATAAACGGTGCCACGATCGGAGAGCTATTTCGTACTTCCTTTTCGATACGAACGGCGATATAGGAGACACGTGGAATTTCGAGGACGCTTCGGTATGGGACGATTGATGATAGATAGTTTTTATAGCAAATAGTCTATATGTAGTAGTAAAAGAAATAACAATACACGCTAATGAATACTGGTATGTATATGTATATGTATAGATATTATTCAACCTCGCTCAAGTAGTCCGAAACCTCTGCCGTGGTCAAAATGCGAAACTTTCTATCCTCCCCGACGATGCCGATTTCAATATTGTTCGCCGCGATTTGACCATCGAAGCCTTCTTTTAACGTCAAGATCGCCGTATGAATGGCATCTTCCAGCTCCATATCCTCACTATACCGCTTTTCTAAGAATGTTTTCGCGTTAATCATGTTTTTCCCAATCGCCGACGCTTTCCATCCAAAATACGACCCGCTCGGATCCACTTGGTACAGTTGCGGCCCGTTCGCGTCGTACCCAGCCATCAACAATGACACACCAAACGGCCGAACCCCACCTTGTTGCGTGAACTCTTGCATGGTTGTTGCTGTTTCTCGAACTAATTGTGAACACGGGATGCTTTCTTGATACGTTCTATAATACACCTGCGTGTCTTTGCGTGCCATTCGCGTCAAGACTCTAAAATCTGGACCCATGCCAGAATACGTGATCCCAATCTCGTCTGTTAACAATTGAATCTTCGAGATGCTGGTTTCATCCACCAAAGTCGAGGGCATTTTCTTCTCCGTGGCTAAAACCACTCCATTCGTGGCTTTAATCCCCAACGACGTCGCTCCAGCCGTAATTGCCGCTAAAGCGTGTTTGATTTGGACGAGTTCCCCAGATGGGGAAAACGTCGTCAACGAAAACGAGTATTTGCTTCCGCTCATTTATTTTTGTATTGGTCTTTCTTTCTTCTAAAAAGTAGAAGTCGTTCTCGTGCGAGAGAATCGGTCGTATCAGTCTTAGTAGTATCGAATACGAGTGCGTCGCGAGAATGTTGTTTGATCTCCCTTGGTGACGCGCGAAAGTTGTTGTATTCTTTTGATGATTGAAGTGTGTATTCTTTTGACGATCTCGATCTTAATTAATGAGAGAATAAAAAATAAAAAAATTATCACAGAAGAGAGAAGCGGAAAAACACACCATATACTCGCACAACAAACAAACGGTATTTCATCCATAAAAGTGAATGATATGTAGTAGTACAGATGTGTATAGATAATAATGATACTATTGAGGAGTCTCTCTTTCTCTCTCTCTCCCTCGTCGTTCTTCTCACTTTGTCTCTTTATACGCACCAATGAGAGACTGTAACAAGCCGTGAGGATTGTCCACGTTCGGTAAGGACTTGAAATCGTTCTTCGCAAGGGCATCCGCAAAGATTTTACACGCGTTCTCAGCTCTCACACACAAAGCTTCGGCGCCTTGAACGATTGCAGCCGCACCTTCGGCTTGCAACGCCAACGCTCGGTGCGTTTCCAAGCACGAGGAAGCTAAAGTACCTCTGTGTTGCGTCGTCTTCAACACCTCGTCGTGTCGCTTCAACTCTTGTTGCAACAACGCCTTCGCCTCTTCGTCTTGGGTCGATTTCGACGTCGATTCGATCATATCGTCCCACCTTTTCGATTCGTTGTATAATTCCTCTCTCAATTTCCGTAAACTATCTTTCTTCTGTTCTATTTTTTGTTTAATTTGATGCGGTCCTTCGTCAAAGAAGATTTTATCATCAACCAAAGCTTCCTCCACTTGGACGCAGAACTCCTTCATCACCGTCTCGATGATATCGCTCAGAAATACATGCTCCGCGCTGGAACCAAAATTCAGTCTCGTTTTGTTAATTTCAGCATCTGTAATTGCGGCGATGAGGTCGGACATGCGCTCATCTTCCGTGACGTCATTTCTGAGCGCCTCGTGGAAGCGTTCCGGGTTTCCGAGCTTTTGGTGAATGCCCCCCGCGTTACCGACAGGCTGCGCCAGTTGTTGTTGTTGTTGATGATGGTGGTGGTGATTGTTCATGACCATGCTATTGTTATTGATACCGTACTCCATGCCACCCATATTATTGTGTACGTTCCCGTACATGTACTGATGATCCATTCCTGGGTTTTCCACGAAACCACCCATACCGGTCGTTTGTCTCGTTTGACGTCGGTTGTTATTGTTGTTCATAGTATTCGTAAAGTTTTGCGTCTTCCTCTTCTTAAACGCAAACCCGCCGAAGGAGTTCTTCACGGCCGTCGACGGTTGCTTCTTCATCGCCGTGTTGATATTCTTCACTAACATCGGCGTCGGTTCGTTCTGTGTGTGTGTGTGTAAATTTAAAACACAAATATGTTTCATATATCACCGCGGGCAGTCAGTCAGTCGGTTTTTTGTTGTGACTTTGGAGAAAGAGAAGAAGGCGAGAGAGACGAGAGAGGGGACAGAACAAAAAAAAGGGGGAATTTTGGTTCAAAATTCAAAAAGAAAAATCACGCACCACGACGGAGTGCAAAGGCACTCGAGAACCATTGTTGTGACCACCACCGGGCGTTTGGAACGCGAGAGTTTGCGTGATATCTTCCCCTTCGATCGAGACGCCGTTGATATTTCTGTTGTTTTTCGTAATAATAATAATAATAGTTAGTTCTCTCGCATAATTCATATTCATCACGTCGTCTCGTTCAATTGGAAAGAGTGATATGAACGATTCAAAAAATTCGACGATTCGTTTTATTGAGAAAAGAATAAGAAGAAGAAAAAGAAAAAGAAAAACGCACTCTCGCGAGGACGGTGGTAAAGGCGTGGAATTCATCGTTTTGCGCGTTGTTGTTGTTTCCTCTTTTACGTTTTATCGTTCTCTCTGAACTCTCTCTCTTGTTCGTCTTTTAGTAGTAGAGAGAGTACAACAAAGAAAGAAATGAGGAGAAGAGAGAACACGATTGAGAGACAAAAAATTTCGAAAAACACAAAAGAAAGAAAATTACTCATCGTTTCGCGTCAAAACGGGGCCCAACTGAGAACCGAAGAGAAAGAAAGAAAGAAAGAAAGAAAAGGAAAGAGCGAACGCGACAACGCGAATAATAATACTATCGATCGCACAGTACCATCATCATCTTTTGTGTGAGCGCGTGATTTTTCATTATTCGAATTAAAAGATGTCTGCTGCCGCATCATCATCATCATCGTCGTCGTCGTCTTCAAAAGAAGTGACAAAAAGCGATGGAGAGGTTGAAACAACATCATCGAAAGCAGAAGAAGGCGAGAAAGAACAACAACAACAACAACAACAACAACAAAATGATGACGATGATGATGATGACAATCTTCGAATGCGACAAGCGTTGCTGGATTTCCGAAACAGATACGAACAGTTGAAACACAACCCGTGTTTCGTTTCCGAAATCGTCGTCCGAGGGAACAAAAGGACCAGAGAAAAGTTGATTAAAAACTGTTTCGAGAAACGCGTGGAGAAGTGCGGGAACTTGGAAGAGATTAAAGACGAACTATTGAAGGGCAGAGAAGAATTGGAAAAGTATAACATATTTAAAGGAATAAACGTGACGTTAGACGCGGGCAGCGAGGAGAATTACGTCCCGAATGGTGCGAAGATTATCGTAGACGTCGCGGAGAAGGACGCGTTGACGTTGAAAGCCGGGACATTTGTTTCGCAAAGTGGGGAAGGGACGGTAGAGATAACCGGTGGGTTGAAGAATGCGGTTGGATGCGCGGAAAGGATTGATTTTGAGCTCATTAGAGGACACGAAAAATCAGCGAGTTACGCTTTACACTGGGAACAACCGAGAGTGTTACGATCGGACATCGCGACGGCGTTGAGGATTTTCCAGCAACACAACTGTTCAGTGCGACACTCGTCGTTTCACGAAACCGGAAGAGGATTATCGTTTCATCTGAGCTCGCCAGAACGACCGGCGACGTTAGAATATAATTTGGTGTGGAGAGAAATCACCGATCCGACGAGATTTGCCTCGAGAGCGGTGAGAAAAATGTGTGGACATTCGTTGAAATCGTCCATCGTGCACACGCTCGGCGGCGAATCAGAAGATGATGAAGAAGAAGAAGGTGTAAAAATAGGAAAGGATGGAAACTGGTGGTGGAACGTCCGAACGGAATTAGCGGGATTGAATCCAATTTTTGATTCGACGACGGAAGCGTTTGTGAAATCAGAGTGTCACGCGAAATACACGAGAGCGTTTCCGGAACGCGTGAATGATTTCTTGCCAGAAAAAATGAAGCACTCTTTGAGTTGGCAGATTGGCGCGCGCGCGGGTGTTATGCTACCTTTACGAAAAGAATTCTACACGTCGACGCCGACATCTAGTTCCTCTGTTGTTCGCGGATCAAACATTGCCGATCGATTCTTCATGGGTGGCGTCGGCTCTTTGCGCATGTTTGAACCGCACGGCGCCGGACCTTGCGACACGCGCCGCGAGAAAGATTCGACGTTCTCCTCGCCAAGCCGCACTCCCTCGTCGCCGGGAGTGTCTGTTTCCGGTAATTTGACGCCACCACGTTCGGTACAGTCGAGTTCACCGTATGATTCCTTAGGTGGGGACGTCATCGTCAGCGGAACAGCCTCGGTGAAGATGGACATCCCAGTTGAAAAGTTACGCAACATCGGCGTTCACGGACACGTTTTCGTAAACGCTGGATGCCTCATTCCACACGACCAGAAAGTCAAACACACGTTTAAAGCATCCAACTTTAGAGATTCTTTGAGGGTGAGTTGTGGCGCTGGTATCGTGTGGCCATTGCCCGTAGGGAACATTGAGCTAAATTTTGGTCGCGTGCTTTTAGCAAACTCGACAGATAGAGTTGTGGGAAGCAAATTCCAAGCCGGCTTAGCGGCCTCTTTGAGCGCGTAGGGAAGATCTTCACTAGATATGTGTTTTGTATTAATAGCAATATAGAAGTAATCGTCGTAACATTCACAGGGGGTATTGTAGAACACTTTTCTCTCTCTTATAAAACAAAACATGAGACGCGCCCGGGGGGTCTCGTATATCAAAAAAACGATGAAAAATTACTTCTTTTCAAGCGGCTTAAGCGTTGGCGAATTCAACGCCTTTCTCAATGCTCGATTTCAACTCCGCGACGGCGTTTGACACTTGCACTTTCTCGTACGAGTCCATCTCGCCGCATCCTAAAACTTTCTCAACTCCGTTTTCGCCCAACTCGCACTTGGAGGCGAAAAACGCCAACTCTGGAATAACTTCCGAGGCGACGTACGCGCACTCGACGATACCTTTCTCGCCGCTCATCGCTCTCAAACAAGATGTTGCCATATTTTCTGCGGCTAACGCCATACTCAACGTCGCAGAACCCGCGCCTGCTTTTGCATCGACAACTTCCGTCCCAGCGTTTTGAATTCTCGTCACCAAAGCCGTCAACTCCTCTCCTTCGAAAGGTTTTGAAAGTTTCGGCGTGACTTGGGACAACAAAGGAATGATAGTCGTACCGGCGTGTCCACCGACAACGGGCACATCGCACATGGTCACGTCCTTAATATCATCTGGTCGTAACGCAGCGACGAAAGTTTTTGCTCGCATGACGTCTAACGTCGTCACACCCAAAATTTTCTTCGGATCGTAACAGTCGTTCTTCTTCATCACCTCGGCGGCGATTGGGACGGTGGAGTTCACCGGGTTGGAAATGATGTTCAAAATCGCATTCGGGCAATATTTAGCAACGCTCTGGACTAAATCTCTCACAATCCCGGCGTTGATTTTAAACAAATCGTCCCTGGTCATCCCCGGTTTCCTCGGGATCCCGGCTGGAATGATCACCAAGTCGCATCCGGTCAGCGCCTCTTCGATTTGGTCGTTCCCACAGAAACCTTTCACTTCCGAGATGGTGGAGATGTGCGAGAGGTCCACGCCGACACCGGTAACCATCGGGGAAATATCGTCTGTTTTTAATCATTATTATAATACAGACATTTGCGTCGTCAGATAACGTATTAAGAAGAACAGAGGAAGGAGAAGAGAAAGAGAAAGACAACAACAAAAAACAGTTACGCGACGAAAATTGGATCATCGAGTGGAATCTTTTGATGAATTGGAAAGGACACCACCATCAAAATAAATATCTGCGATACTACTACTATTAAAATACTCACACAAACGTAAGCTCTTGATAAACTTGCTCTGTTTCATTAAAAGGGATAAGGTTTGTCCAATCCCTCCGGCTGCGCCTAACACGGCCACGTTGTATTGCGCCTTGTGCGACTCACTGGACGGACCGACCCCCATTATAATTGAATTGAATTGTTGTTGTTGTTGTTGTTGAATTCGTAAAAAGCGAAAGTGACTCGACAAAAAAGTTCGTGGCGAGTTTTGAGAGGAGACTTAATTTGATTTAAAATCAAAATGTCTTCATGATATCTTTTCCGCACTTATCATAGTAGTATTCCGACGACTGCGAGAAGATGATGATAAAACTATAGAAAGGAAAAAGATGAAGGCGACGAAGACGACGACGAAGACGACGACGTCCTGTTTTTTCCTTCTCGTCGTCGTTCTCTTTTGTTCCTTTCCTTTTCCCTCCCTGGCTTCCAGGAAGTTGTTAAAATCATCAGAAGACGAAGTTTTCGGCGGTTTTGGAGGTTTCGTTTTTGAGAGCTTCAACGCGAGGCGTGCACTGCTCGAAACCGATGATGTTGGTGATGCTACCACTACTACTACCACTACTTCTTCTTCGAGCAACAGCGAAGCGCTCGAACCAAAGTATTCTGCCACAAACCCGATGGATTTGTTCGGAGCGGGCGCGACGTTTCCAGCGGTGGCGTATAAATCGTGCGCCCGAGCGTACTCGTTGATAAAACCGTCTGTGAGAGTGAAGTACCTAGACGTCGGATCGGGGAAAGGGATTTGTAGAATCCTGAACGCAACCACAGAGTGTGTAGATACTGAAGAACCGTTAGAGGTGGACTTTGCGTGCTCGGATTCTTTAATCAGTGCGAGTCAATACAGTGAGTTTCCGGACGTGCAGATGTATCCCGTCGTGGCGGGCGCGGTGACGCCGGTGTATAATTTACCCGAGATCGATAGCGTGATGGGTAAAAGTTCTTTAGTATTAACGAAAGAAGCTTTGAGCTTAATTTACGCCGGGGTGATAACGAAGTGGCGCGACAAAAGAATCATGAGCGCGAATCAACTCAGCATTCAGAGTCTCCTTCCGGATGAGAATATATTAGTGTCGGTGAGGAAAGATTCGTCAGGGACGACGGAAGCGTGGACGAAAGCTTTAAGTCATTTTTCCAATACGTTTAAAGATAGCATAGGCGCGTCAAAGTTACCTTCGTGGGGAGCGCAGATAGCGAGTAGCGTTTTAAACGAGCTAGATACTGGATATGGTCTGGCGAGTTTTGTAAAAGGGAAAGAGTATTCTATCGGGTACGTGGTGTTGTCTGACGCGATAAATTTACAGTTGAGTACGATTGGACTTTTGGAAAGTATCGCGAGCATAAACAATCCGGTACGCCCGGATTCCAATTCAATCACGTTAGCTATTTTGCAAAGAGGGTTACAGTTTGGGAATAACGAGGACGAATCGACGAGACTCACCGCGGATTTGATGGGCGCGGACGACCCAGGAGCGTGGCCGATTGCGACGTATTCGTATCTGATTCTCAGAAAAGGGGTGAATTCGACCGCAAATGCGGCTTTAGATCGTCTCAGAGTTGGTGCAACGTGTGATAACATGAGAGAAACGTTGGATTTTTGGTCGTGGTTTTTAACTTCGCCGGTGACGAAAACTGTCATGGAGACCAATTCTTTAGTCCAAGTTCCCGCGGTGGTGAGAAACTTTGTCTTGGCTCGAATGCAAGGAGATTTATTTTGCGAAGGAGATAGATTAGTGAGTATATATGGTAACGAGACCAATTCGTTAGATAACGTAACGATTGCCAAAGTTTACGGACCTCAGGAGGTCGCAACGGTGTTGGATTCGTTGGCGATTTTACTCTCGGCGAGTAACTCGAGCATGGGTTTAGAAATTGAGTCACTCGGCGCTCAAAACGCCATGTTTACCGCGCTTGATGATAGCCATGCATCCGTATTAGCTTTGAATTATGTCGAAGGCGACGTGATCTCGATAACTGAGCCTGCTGCTGCAGTTAATTCAAATATATTTAGCAACGCGGAAGCGCCGATATACCCCTCGCCGTTGCCTTCTGATTTTCCGGAGTACATTTCGTTTCCGTTCGTGAAAATATTACCAGAAATGACCGTTCACCCGAGCGTTCTAACTTTAGGCGAAACGAGTACGTCGATATCGTTTGATGCCTATTCTACCGCGGCTATATTATCCGGTCGTGCGACTACTTGGGGCGACGAAAGTATCGTAAGAATAAACTCATGGTTGAGCGGCGTCACAGAACCGATTATTTTAGTTGGATTAGACGATTGGACGGCGTTTGAAACATTTGAAAGTATTAAGAAGAAGATTGCCTCTTCCGTTCCTGGCTTTGCATTTTCGAGTAATCCGACAAAAAATGCGGCGACGTTGAATGAAGTTGGCGCTCTCGTTGTTGCGAACGAGTACGCGGCTTCGCTTTTGCTAAAGACGGCGTACGTGACAAGAAACCAAAACTTAATTTTGCAGTATAACATTGACGAAATTGGATACGTACCCGTTTCAGTCACTTTAAGGAGAAGTTATGATGGTGCGCGGTGCCTACGAAGCTCTGGCGCGTACGATAAAGTATACGCACAGCTGCGCTTCTGGGAATGGGTGTATACTGAAGATAACGTCCCTGGTATGATTTCGAGCGTCGCGGCTGAACCGAATTTCGATGCTACGAGTTCTTTGGAAATTTTGACTGCCTTGAGATCCATCACGTGCAATGGTAGCCCTATTTTAGTCTCAACGATACCGGTAAATCGGTCGGATCAGAACATTTTGATTGTCGTCGTGACGACGTCGCTCTTTGTCATTCTCCTCATCTTTCTCTGGTTGTTTCGATTTCGAGAGGATGCGATCTTCGCCAAAGGTTTCTTTGAACGATACAAAAAACGAATCGCACCACCGTCTGAAGCGTGCACAATAGTCGTCACAGATATACAGTCATCTACGAAACTGTGGGAAATCGCTCCGGTGACAATGAACAAAGCGCTCGCAGCGCATGATTTGCTTGTCAGACAAGAGATGCAAAAGTTTTACGGATACGAGGTTTTTTCCGAAGGTGATTCGTTCACGATGGCGTTTCATACACCCGGCGATGCCTTAAAAGCATGTGCAAATATTCAGAGTCGATTACAGGCGAGTGTTTGGGACCGATCGTTATTCCTTGCGTGTAGACACATCTATCGAGCAGACGACGCCGAATTGCAGACTACCATTCCGAGACCAAGAAGAGTTCCCGCATTTCTCCGAGCGCTTCTCGAAGAACGCGGGGTTTCGATGAAAAGTGGCAGTCATAAAGAGAATATAATCAAAAGTAAAAGCGATGAAGAAATGACGAACGGCGATAGAGCCAATAGCAACGAGAGTAGCAAAGCCGGAGGAACAGAACATCACTCCCGGCGCACGGAAGAGGAGGAAGAAATTATCAACGGTTTACGCGTTCGAATGGGTATCCATACCGGAGCCACGAATAGATACGTTCATCCAAAGACTAGAAGGCAAGTCTATGAAGGGAAAGCGGTTGAATTAGCGCGGTTGATGTGTCGCGCGGCAAATGGAGGTCAGATTTTAATGTCCGGCGACGTTTTAGCTTCGCTTGGTCCCGACAGTTTGCAAATTTCCCAAATGCTCCAACTCATGCACATGGGAAAACATCAATTAGATATGGGGTATTGGAACAGACACGGAAGCTTAACCGACAATCGCTTGTCAGGAGGAGGAGGAGGAGCGGCTAGTGGGATGGATGGCGGCGATGACATTCAGAACTTGAGAGAGAGTTTATTCCCAAACGGCGACAATCTCAAGAACCCAATTTTCTTGGATTCAGAATCCGACACCACCGATGGTTCGAGCGAATACGAACAGTACAAAGCCGCCACGAGTGCAAAATTACAAGCGCTTCGACGAATGATCACATCTTATGACCACAAGATCATCTCTCAAGAAATTATTCAAGCCATCCCGAAGAAACTCGTGGAACGGATCACGTTGTTCGCGCCGATCAAGACCGTACGCCAGCTCGAACCTTCCATTTTTGAAGCTCCCGTTTTTGAATCGGAAAACCTAACCATCGTATTCACGAGAATCGACGGATGGGAAGAGCTTGGAAGAGAAGACGTGAAAATGCGAGATAAGGCGACGGCGCAGCACGATGCTGTGATACGGTCTACGCTTCTCTCCTTTCGTGGGTACGAGTGCCGAGGCGAAAACGGCAAATTTTTCATCGCGTTTCATCATCCTTTCGACGCTTTTCGATGGTGTTTGGTTGTTCAAACGATTTTACTTCGCGTACCCTGGGAAGACAAGTTGCTTCAACAGCCGCAAGCGTGTAACATGACCGCCGGTCACAGAGTGACATTCAAAGGTTTACGCGTTACTATGGGCATCGTTTCTGGCGAGGCGACGTTTATGAAACCGTGTCAACGAACCGGACGAGCGGAATATTTTGGACAAGTTTTAAATTTGAGCGCTCGAGTCGCGGGTCTCGCACACGGTGGTCAAACCTTGTGCGATAAGAACACGTGGAAGAAAGCAGCCGAAGTGGGCTTCCCGCACGAGCATTCCAGATACATTGGTCTTTACAGTTTGCGGGGCGTCATGGATCCAGTTGGTTTGGTACAGGTCTCCGACGCTAGTTTGAACATGCGTTCGTTTGCATCAGTTAAAGGTGCTCAAAAAGTAATCGACCCGACAGATAAGTTCAGACTGAGCATTAGGGATTTAGAAACAGAACGCATAGATCGTCCTTTGAGTTATATAGGCGACTTGGATCAAACATTGTCGCACAGGCGCTCGTCAGTTCCTACGCCGCCATTACCGCTGAATAATTCTCTGGATGGATTTGCTGGAAAGTCGCGAAATAGTACAAATCCTTCGCCGAAAATCTCAAGCAATAGTGGCACTAACGGAAGGAACTCACGCGTCAGCGACACATCTTCTACGAGCTCCAGTGTAGTTGTACCCAAGAAGAACATTTTACTCGTTTCTTCGAGTGATGTTGCCCTCTTTCGAATGGCTGCGCTAGTAGAAACCGTCGCCGGCGGCGACGAACACTTCTTTATCTCGCGCTCGAAGAATTCGACGGAAGTTTTGAAAAAGTTCTCATTAAATATGGACAGTAGTGACGACATGTTAGGAACGAATGTAATTGACTCTGACGATAGTCACTTGAGAGATATAATTCCTATCATAGTCATCATCGTTGGAACGATTGAATCGGGAACGTCCTTGCGCGACTTGGTACAAAAGATTCGAAGACTTGTACCGTTTACGTTACAACCTAAAATTGCGGTGTTGCTGACGGATGAATCAAGTTTCATCGACGGTGTTACAAGTTCTCCGGTTGAATACGGTGCCGATATTGAGCTCCCACCTTTTTTATTCGTCGACGAAGACGAAGAAATGACACCATTGGTTGACGAGTTAAAATTGATATTCACCGAAGCCATGGTTGAAGCGCACGGATCAATACGAAGCTCGTCGCGAAATTCGCTTTTACGTCATCATCAACAGCATCAGCAACAGCAACAGCAGGAAATATCCGACGCCAACGTTGACGAAAGAATGTCGTCTATGAGGTGCTCTGGTGGAAGCGGCGTCGCTCCTCTGACACAAGTTGCGACGAAAACGAAAAAATCCTCGAAAAACAACATCAACACGAACAATAGTAACGTTATACCATCAGCCTCTGCGAGTGCTCCTACTATCATCAACCCGCTATCGAACCTTTTACGAGAGGCTGAGAGCAGATCGAAAAATTTATTGAATTTTGCCTCGGCAAATTTAATGGTGGCTGGTTTAGAAGCTACTGGATTACCGATATTCGCGGTCGATACCGATGCGAGAATCATTCTGTGCACGAAAAAAGGCTTCGCGAGAGGCATCGTCGGGACGATGGTCTTCCCTCTCAGTTCGTTTGCTAAGCGCCTTAGAGATTCGGCGCGCATTGCTGAGAGAACCAATCCACCGCTGCCGTGGACAGAAAAGTTGACAAAGAATTGGATACCGTTGGACGAAGACGACAGCTATGACAAAACCGCTTCGATGTCACAACCAACCAGTCCAGAAAAGAAGTCGGTATTGAAAAGACTCGCATCTTCTTCTTCTTCTGCGGTTGAACAGCAACGACGACAACAACAGCAAGATATAATCACCGTGCGCTGTACTCCATTACGTTTATCGGATGACTTCGGTGCCGTCATCGTCCTCATCAAAGACTAGACCTGCATTTCCAACACCGGAAACAAGAAACCTATGAACAGAAATATATAGTTTTTTTATGTTTGTTGTATTACTAGCGAATAAATAGCTCTTCTTATTATGTTAACACTACATCGCGTGGTCGCGCTTTTCTTTTTATGTCCATCCTCGTCTCGTCTCTCTCTCTCTTTCTCTCTAAATTTATGCAAAAATAATCTTGCTCAAGAACCACATCCCGATGAAGAACCCGAACAAGTAGCAAAAGTACCTCCCATTCTTCGTCTCTAAAACCTTTGAAAAATGCTGGACCGTTTGTGTCAACACCCCTTGGAAACCACTCATGTCGTCTCTCATGCCGTCTAAAATCCGGTGGTGCGAATCCGCTTCTTTGTGAATGTCCATGGTGATGTTTTTCAACAT
>Ga0114997_10001395_pt1 | contig 20077 bp, 10 predicted proteins | sample ArcticOcean_MG_C_2_FD_87045 | JGI IMG/M metagenome (GOLD analysis project Ga0114997, IMG submission 87045) | Marine microbial communities from western Arctic Ocean - ArcticOcean_MG_CB4_136 | ecosystem: Environmental > Aquatic > Marine > Oceanic | place: Arctic Ocean: Canada Basin | collected...
AGCGGCTTTTGGTAGTAGGCGGAGGCATGACGGCGGCATCGGTTGCGTCCGGGGCGGTGGAAAATAGTAAAGTGAAATCCGTCACGCTTTTACACAGAAAAAGTTTCAAAAGACGCGAATTTGACGTGGAACCGGAGTACTTCGGCGCGAAAGGGTTGCGACCGTTCCATACCAGCGAAGATTTTGAGTACCGCGCAAAATTCATAGACGAAGCGAAAGAGCGAGGAACGATTAACGGCGTCACGTGGAAGCGCGTGAGAAGTCACTCGGTCGCATCAAAGAAGAAGACAAATTCATCGACAGAACAAGATGATAGTTCACCAAAACTTCGTGTGGTAGAGAAAGCGGAGATCGTGTCCATCGGTTTTGACGAAACGACGAAGCAGTTTTCGACGACGATTGAACTGACCGATGTAGCCAAACGCGAGCTCGCGGCGAAACGCGCGCGAAGTATCATCGAAATCGACGCCGACGATGATTTTCAAGCGTTGACGATGACAGTCGAGGAAGCATCGTACGAAACGCCCAAAGTTGAAGTGTTTGACGAAATTTGGATTTGCTGCGGTACCGCCGTTTCCGCCGAGACCGATCCTTTACTCTCTTCGCTTCCGAAAACAAATTATTTCAACGGGTACCCGCAACTGGTAGAAACGGCTCTTTCCTGGGAACACGGAACAAACGAAGTATCGTTGGCGAAAGAGCAAGGCGGGTGTCGATGGCCTAGATGCTCAGTTTTCGTCTCTGGACGATACGCGGCGTTACACGTCGGCCCGGTGGCGTCTCTGCCTTTGGGATATCGAACGGCCGGTAAAGAAATAGCCGCAATTTCCACGAAGTCGCACAAACAAAGCCTTCGCATGCGCGCGGAGAACCCGTACGAGATTGGTTTACGAACATTCGCATCAGACACGAAAACGTCGTCGTCTTCAAAAACGCCAAACAAGGGTAACGCTTTGGAGGACAAATCGAAAACCAACAAGACGAAAAATCCGCGACTCCCTCCCGTGTTGTGGCAAAAAGTAGGCATCATCGACGTCTCCAAACTCCTCCCGTCCGAAAACTTTCCGCGAGTTGATTTACAAACCTACTCTCACGAAGACGTTGGCTTTCAAATCAAAATCTATTTTATTCTCCCTGAGGAAATCGAGAGCGAAAACGTCAAGATGGAATTTTTGGAGCAAGCGTTTGAGATTTGGGCCGTGTGCGCCAAAGCGGCGTACAGAGTGTTTTTACCGAAACTGTACAAAACAATCATCCCCGAACGATCGTCGGTAAGAGTCATCGCTAAGAAGAGGAAGATTATCGTGACGATGCAAAAGTACGACAACTACGAGTGGCGGTTCCTAAAAGTTTGATTTACACACAACTGTAACGTGCGCGTAAATGAAAGTAAGTATAATACAAATGCCAAAAACTCATAATCATTTTACAACTCTTCGTGCTCATTCACCATCTTATCTCCTTTTTTAATTCCACCCTTCCACTTACACGCGCCGGTCCCGGCACAACTTTGCCAGTGGTGTTCCTCGTCAATCATAAATAATTTCACCAAATCCTTAAAGGTCGCGCTCTTCACCATCGCTTCGCATTGCATTCCCAAAACCATCTTTTGCCTCTTACTCGACCATGGGTGCGTTAAAGTTCTCTCTCGTATGCTCTCTTTATCAGTCTCCGACAAATCCTTGTCCTCGATTTCGTGTTGCTTGAAAATGTGATACGCCAATCGTTTCGGATCGAACCTCTCCGCCTCGCCTTGCTCCAATTTCACGACCGTATCTCTCCCGTGCAAACCAAAATCTATGTGTGCTTTCGCGTCCGCCAACACCGACACCGCGTGCTTCCCAATGTCCCCTTTCTCCAAAACCACACCCTTATCGTTCAAATCCATTTTCGCCACTTTCTCCTTCAGCGTGGACGCCGTCACGAGCGCCTCCCACGCTTTCGCCAACGTCAACCCGTCCTCGTACTTCACCCCGTACAAATCTCCAATCTGATCGCACAAATCCTCCTCGTCCACTTTTTCCAACAACTTCTCCAGCATCTCCTCTCTCGTCAACTCTGCCTCTCCTCCGGCCTCGTCCACGATATCGGTCAACATCGCCTTCGTCTCGTTCAGGACGGCAAAGCACGACCCGCATTTCAATCCGTGCGCGAACGCTTGCTGCATGTCGTCCGCGAACAACCCGGTCCCTTCGTCGTCAAGAGAGTATTCTGGACCTTTCAAAGGTTCTGGTTTCTTGTGCAACGTGTCCGTGAAGTCTTGGCCAAACCTATCATCAAGCGAGTTGTTGTTGTTCAGAGAGAATTGGAAAAAGAGAGGACGCGTCAGTTGACATTCAATTTCGAGAACAGAGAGAGAAAGAGAGAGAAAGAGAGAGATAAATCAAACGCACTTGACCGCAAAACTGACGGACAAAGATGATGCGCCCAGGAAGGTGAAGATGGCTATTTTTTTCAGCATCCTAGAAAAGTTGTCGTTCAAAGTCGTTTCGGAAGTGGGGAATTTGTGCGCAAAATTGAGGATCGTTTTCCCCCCCCTAAAAATATTCGAATGTGTTCAATTAAATTAAGCATACGAATACTACGAGCGACTGACTCCTTTCTTTTTACGCGTCGACTTCTTCGAGAAACCCGAATAACTGCAACTGGCGCACGCACGCTCTCTCGGCTTTGACGGCGTGAAGAAGCGATCTTCGTTGTTGTTGTTTAGGAGGAGTGGTGGTGGTGGTGGTTCCGCCGCGCTCGACATTTTCCTCGTCTTTTGCGCCGTTCTTCTTTCGCGCTTCTTCTTTTTCTTCGCCGTTGTTGTTGTTGCTGCTGCTGCTAGTGTTGTTGCTGCTGCTACCACTACTACTACTGCTGCTACTATTGCTGCTGCTGCTGCGACTACTACTACTATTACTACTACTACTATGGAAAAGAACAGGAGGATGGAGAGGCAAAGCGCTCGTTCTATTGTTGGTATTCGCGAGGAGAAGACCTCTGCGCTGAACGCGAGACGAGAGGAGGTTCCAGGACGACGACGACGACGAGGATGCCGAGCGAGAGAAGCGGCGTCGTCTTCCTTGTCTTCTTCGTCGCCTTCCGGTACTTTCTTCCGCGTTCTCCTTTAATAAGTCTTCTCTTTCTCGATTGAGTGGATCGTCTTCCATACCGTCCACACTCGATGATTTGGCGTATATCCAATCTCCTTCTACCGTCCACCGCTTCTCTCTCAACCATTCTTTCTTTTTCGGTGCATTTTCACCTTTCCTTCTCTTCGGGTAATACCAGCTTTTCAATCCTTTCCCGTTGAATCCGTACAGCGTGACTTTTTCGCACCTATGCAACAGGAGCAACGTCATCACCATGCCACTCGTCGGATGTTCGCCGAGCTTTCGAAAATACCTCGAATTAGCGTACTCAAAAAATCGCGGGTTCACGGCGTGCGCTTTCTTGTCGATCAAACTCGTCAACTCTTCGCGTTTACCGCACGGCACGCGACTCGTTTTATCTTGGCACCACTTCGCCAACACCGCCTCTTTTTCATTCTCTCGATACCCTTGAAAGATGGCATTCGTTAATCTAAAACTCGTCTTCTTTCCTACATCCGCTTCGTAACCTCTCGTAGGCGCGTTATTAAATCTGACCACAATTTCGTTCGCGTCGATTTCCGCGCCGAGATTTGACCCCGACATGCTCGCGGCGGAGGAGACGAGCGCGCACGACTTCGCCGCCGCGGCGTTCGAAGAATACTCGTCGTTCCCTCTATTACCCATCCCAAATATATCAAATTCGGGAAGTAACGACGCAGTTTCTTCCGATATATCTCGCGGTACGCGCCAATAGTCCTCCCGATGAGCGTTTGTTGTATCGTCGTTCACGTCTTCGTCTTCGTCCCTTTCTCCTCCTTCTCGGGGAAAACGCACCACGTTTCGGTGTAAAGAAATCCACTTTCCATTGAACGCGCCGTCGACGCATTCCGGGAGGTTTGTTTTCACCTCCGCGCAGTCTTTTCCGGAGAACAAAGCCGGACATGCATCCCTTCTTCTTTCAGCGCTGAAACCTTCCTCGGTAAAGGCGCTGACGACGGAGGAAACTCCTCCTCCTCCTCCGCGAATGGATGCGACAAAGAAGAGGACGACGAGAGAAGATTGTTTCATTATTCTCTCTCTCTCGAAGTTAACTCAAAGTCGATTTCTTGGGGTTGTTCATTTCAAAGAAAAGATTCTCTCTCTGTGCGTTTTGCGAGTAGGAGTAGATTTAGTAGAGGAGTAGTATCAGAGAGCGGGTGGTGCGTTGTTTCTTTTAAAATGAGGAAGTGTGTGTGAAGAACTTTTCTCTCCTAAATGCTATTTTTGTTCACTACCGTACAAGTTTACGAGAAGACTACTCGCGTAAGAGTGGACGAAGGATGGTGGGAAAAGCGCGTTGGTATCACGTGTCGCGCGATATCACCACCGTCACACTTTTCAGCGTAACTCTCTCTCTCTCTGCTCTCTTTTTTTTATACATGTTTTCTATGTGATGATATATACGTCATCCATCGCTCGCTCGCTCACGCTCGTTTCGCGAGCCACTGGCACATCTCCTCCCCGATTGGTTCGCTGTACCCGCTGACGTGCTGCAAGTCGTGATGAAACGCATCTGAACACCTGACCATGGTTTTATCCTTCGATCGACAGCGCTCGATGAAGGACTCGGAACCGGAACAATCCGTCATGGGATCTTCGACCGAGTGGAACGCGATGACCGGATGGGTGAACTTTTCAATCACGCCCGGTTTGTTTAAGCGCACGGTGCCGAAATAGCACTCCGATGCCGTTCTCGCGCGAATGCCTCGGACGCCGGACGGCCAACAGAGCGGGTCGTCTTCCATCTCTTTTTGACAGAGCGGGAACTTTTTGTTCTTGTGTGTTTTGCCAACTTCCCACGTCGGGGTGAATATAGAGAACAAGCGCAAGATTTTCAGAATGATTCTGTTCGACGCGTGCGCGCGCAGCTTTTTCAACGAGAGCATTGGACACAATAAAACGACACCGTCGGCGTATAACTTCGGATACTCGATAGCCGCTCTCGCGACGACGAACCCGCCCATCGAAACGCCCGCCGCGAACACTTTCTTTCTACCGCCGTTGTTGCCGCTACTCCCGTTTCTATTTCGACTCCCTCTTCGACTACCGCGAGTAGTATTCTCATCATCATTAGTATTAACATTCCCACCAGAGTGCCTCTCTCGCACGAGTTTCATAAACCGCGCGTTATCCTCCACTAAATCCGATTCGCGTTCCATGAATGCCTTGCATCCTCTCGCGCATTCGCTCCTCCCGGCGCCTTGGTGATCGTACGCGTAAAACGTCAAGCCTCTTTTATTCATCCTTTCAATCCAGCTGTTTTTATACTTGTTCCTCGCGGTTCCCATTGGACGACTTTGGAGCCATTCAAACATGGCGTGCGCTCCCGAACCGTGCGCGCCGACCACGACGCCGATCTCTCCTTGGTCTTTTTTGTCTTCTTCTTCTTCAAAAGCTCTTCGTCGTCCGTCGTCGTCAATGTTCTTCTTCTTCGCGTCTTTTCCCGACGACGACTTTTTCCCGTGACCATTACTGGCATCCCACGCGTACCATCGTATCTTCATCCCTTGCGCGTTGACGAAAAAGCCAGTTCGACTGATGTTGGCGCATTTCAGAGCGCATTCTTTTTCCCACCGTTTGCGCGGGAGATGGTGTAAAGGGTCGTCGTCGTCCTCGTCGTTTTTGTTCTTCTTAGTCGTTCTCATCTTTGTTGCGTGAGACGCTTGTTTCCCAAGAGTCACGTTTGTGGTGGAAAAATTTGTGCCGAGAAAAAGAGTAAAACAACCGCCTCTTTCACTTATACATACGTACTTGAGTTTTTGGTGCCGGTGTGGTGCGCAGAGTAGTATGGCGAATACATATGTTGTATAGACTACATTCAATTCTCTTCTTCTACCTGCTGGGGATATTCTTTATTTTATATATTTTGTTCTTCTTCTTTCTCCTCTCGTCGTCGCAGTTGTTGTTGGTGTTGTCGGGGGTGATGTTCCCAACGATCGGCAAACTGCGGGAAGGAGGACGCCTTGGCGCGCTCGAGCGCGTCTCGGGATTCGTTGTCGAGAAACTGACGCTCGTCCCAGACTTGATCGGCACCAATTTTGTCCGCGTTCAAGTCTAAGAAGGAAGAGGCGTTTATTGGTGTTGTTGGTGTTTTTGTCTTCTTTGATGCCTCTTCTGCGTCTTCTTTGCTCAATCGAATGACGCACTCGGCGATGGCAGCAGCCGTGTTCGGGTCCACGCGGTCGTCGTCCAATTCGCACTTGACTCGTTTTTCGAGAATTTTGCTAATCATGACGTTCGTGAGTTGACCTTGGATGCCCGAGCGGACTGATTCGTCCATTAAGTTGACTCTTGGGACCATCATTGCGTCCGCTAAGCATCGACTGTTTGAAAGCGCGACGAATGGTGTTGCGTTGTTGGAAGTTGACATGCCGCCTATGGATTCCGACCATCGAGAGACGAGCGAGACGCACTGTTTCAAGTGCGCTCCGGCGGAGAAGCTCACGACGCCTTTTCCCGGGACAAGATTAGTAATATCTTCGATGTGATCGACGATATCGCTAGTATTATCCTCCATCGATAAAACGGTTCCAACTAATGCGTTATCTAACCGAGAAAGTATCGCTCGTAAGATGGCCGCGTTGGCGACGGCCAAGCCAGGCGCTTGGTTCGCAGTTTCGTTGACACCTAGAAGAATCGCAGCGCGATCTAAAGCGCGAACGTAGACGCGCCCAACGCGTTCGCCGTCACCTTTCAGTTCGTTTCGTTTCTCCAAAGATTCCGCCGCACACTCGTCGTCGCTCGTGCACATGATGGATGGATATATCGCGCGGCGCCACACGGCTTCAAATGCAAACGTGAACGTTTCGTCTCTCAATTTCCTGGCATCTTCCCAAGCCGTGGATAGAGTATTGCCCTTCGATTTCAAACCCCTTGCAAAGGCGGCAATTTGCACCCAGATTGCAACGAGCTGCTTTGGTTCATCGAACGCGTACCCTCGAATACATCCACTGAATGCATCGAGGACGCGATAACATCTCTCGTCTCTTGACGCTTCATCGTCTTGAAAGGCATACGCAAATAACGCTTTGGCGACGACGAAATTCTCCGTCGTTTGCGGCGTTCGAACGAGCGCGGCTTCAATGAGCGCGCCGTACTCCGTTACAGTCGTCGTCGTCGTCTTCGTCCTTGTCAATGTGTGATGATGGTCCAATCCTTCTCCTTGTTCATCATGAGAAACTACTTTCGCTTTCAAATCGTTATCGTCCTCAACCTCTTCCTCGTCCGTTTCCTCATCATCCGTCGAGTCTTCGTCCACGATCGCCCTGGTTGATTTAAGGCGATCAAACTTTGTGACGACAGTCGCGCTTCTTTTTGCCCACGGTGGAATCATATCCCCATCTGAATCGTTCCCGCTCGTCGAAGAGTACGCGTGCCTGGCTTCTCCCATGATGACGTCAGATTGGTCGTCACCCAACGATGACTTGCGCATGGCAAATTCTAACGACGTTCTCGCTTTTTCGTTGCTCAAATCCGTTCTCAACGTTTCGATGACTTGTCGTAACTGATTTATTTCATTTCTCGCCTCATCATCTCGCTCTAACGATGCAACTTTTAAAGAACTTTGCGCCGCGGCGATATCGGCGCTCTCGTCGTTGCTTCGTCTGCTTTGCGCGGCGGCAACGTTTTGCTTCAGAGTCTGCGCGAGATTCTTCAACTTTTCGTTTTCCTCTTCCAATCTGGCGTGAGAAACTTGCGTTGCTCCGAGTTCTAACTTTGTTTCGTCCAAGCTCTTCTTCGCGCGTTCGAGCTGCTCGGATATTCTCTGGTTCTTTTGTTGCTCTTCGGAGAGGTCGTCTTTGAGTTCGGAAATTTCGTGCTCGTATCTCGTTTTGACCACTTCCAATTCTTGTTCTAGTTGTTGTGCGGTGCTCTTATGATCGATCGACGTGCGAGTGGTTTTTTGACTTCCCGCGCTCATGAGAGACGAGCGAATGCCTTCGGAGCGATTGCCGTCAGAACTCACACGAATACCCGCGCGGTACTCTAAATCCCAATCTTGTGAAATGCGCTCAACCATGGAGAGTTCAGAATTTTTCGTCGGCGATGAAGGCGCATCACTTCGCGCCGTGTGAGAAGTAGCGTTGTTGATATTGTTTTGTCTCTGCGACTGTAACAATAAACTTTCCGCAGCGGCTTGCGGCATGGGTATGCTGCTCCAATCAAAATCGCCTCTGGATCGATCCATGGAATTGTTCAAAGATCGTCCGCGCAAATCGTTTCCGTTACTATCCAAGGAGACGTCCACTAACAAACTATTCGTGCGCGCGTTTCGAAACGGTGGTGAGCCTTTCGCTTCGAGAACATCGTCTGCAAACAACTGCTTATCCGTGCGAAACTTCAACGACCGTCTCCTAAATTCAGGAGACTTGTCCACAAACATCGGACCACCCGCGGCGTTTGGAACGCCGTGCGATGCGAAGTCCTCGCGATCTCGTAACTCAGAGCGGTGATCGACAAAACTTCCCGCGTACGAAGTCTTTCTGTGCGGCGGCGTCGGCGGCGGTCGCGTAGGTCCGGGCGTAAGAGGCGGCGTTGTGCATCGATCATCGTCATCGTCATACGTCTCGTCGTTTTGAAAAGTGCGATGCGTGAGCGCGTCGTCGATGTCATCGAATTCTTCTTCTTCTTCTTCCTCATTATCTTCGTCAGTATCGAATTCATCATCATCTTCTGTTTCTAAATCCGAATCGAGGAGAAAGCCGTCGCTATCGACTTCCTTGTTATCATTATTTTTGTAAGTATTGTCTTGTGCATTCGAATTGCCCATGCGAGGCGTCTCGCTTCTATCCGCCGCGCTTATCGATGCGCCCAAGTTGCCGGTCGACACGCCGTTTCCGCGTCGCCCAAACGGGTTCCACTCTTCCTCTTCGGTTCTTTCTCTTTCTTCTTTCGGTTGTTGATGTTTCTGATGTTCGTGCTTACTTGAAAACGGGTTCCATTCTCCATCCTCATCATCAGCTTCATCCGCTTGCAGCAGTTGCTCGTGAGCGTTTGATGGTACATTCTCGAATCGATTTCGGGCAAACATCTTAACGGTAGATTTGGACGCATCCATCATCATCGCGTCGTTCTCGCTGGACATTGCTGGTCTCGCAGTGTTGGCAACAATCCCTGCAGCCCCACCAGCGCCAAATCGCGACGCGTGTAAGGATGACGATGCTTTCGCGAGCGGCATGCGATTTGCGGAGACGTTTCCAACAGGTCGCTGCCCAGGTTTCACGACATCAGCCACGGAAAATGTGGATATCGGTCGATTATCTTGGTCTCCACTACTACCATCAATGCTATTATTGTTGCTGTTCAGCGTATTCTCACGACTAGTGCTGGCTGCTGCTTGATGTTCTTGTTTTATTCTCGAGAAACGATTGTTGCTAATACTCTCCGAGCCTCCTTCCGCCGCCGCGGCGAAGGCGCTCCCTTCCGTCGAATCTTCCCTATCGTGTCGAATCGTCATCGTCATTCTCGCTCTCCCACCTCTCGGCGTCTTCGAATAATTCAAAACGCTCTTCCCTTTCCCTTTCAGAAAATTCTGCTCCAACTCAACCTCTACGGTCACCTTCGCGCCCATCCTCCCGCCTCGTCTTTCCGGTTTCAGAAAATTGCTCAAATCGCAATCCACCGTCCCGACGTGCATCCCCGCGACTTTCTTCACCCCTTCTTTCGGTGCTTCCGCTTCGTTCTTGTTCGCTTCTAGTATTAAAAATCGTAAGGATTTCTTTTTGTTTCCCGTCATCGTCGCCTCGAATTGGAACGATTCGTCCTCAAAGTCGTGCCTTTCCATCTTCAATTTTTCCTCCTTTTCCTCTTCCTCCTCTCCGCCGAAAGAGGCATTGGCACCATCAATTTGATACGGTTTCGCGACGATACTTCTCGTCACCCCTGATTTCTTATTCCCTCGGTACCACGCGATAGCTCTCAACGCGTTCGTCGTTTCCGTCGGTATCCTGTTTTCATCGCTGTTGTTGCTATTCTTCTTCTTCTTCTTAGGAGAAACATAATTCGCATCGTCAAATATCGGGAGAATCAACTCGTGAATGACGACGGTAAAATTGAGCTTTTTAGTATTCGTAGTATTGGCCGCCGACCCTTGTCCTCCTAATCCTCCAAAAACGGCGGTGGTGTTGTTGTTGGATTTTGAGCGCTTAAACATGGTGTCTTCTTTCTTCTTCTTTCTCGAAAACAACAAAAGGGACGGAGGGGAGGCTCTTTTGTGTTTCCGCGCGCTTTGCGGAAAGAGTGAATGTTTGACGAGAATTGAGAATTTGTGGCGGGAGTTTTTGGGGCAGTCAGGCTACAATTTTAGGGTGTAGGGCTTAGAGAGCTTCATTGTGTTGCTTTTGTCTCGCTTTGGTTTGGCACCTCGCGGGCGGTAGCGTAAACGCGCTGCTCGTCATTATGTATTATATTCCTCACTTTTTGTTTTCTCTCTGTTTCGAGCGAGCGAGCGAGCATCTCTCTCGTTTCTATCTATGCAAAAGGATCGTCGAAACTGTCCTCGACTTCGTCGTCGCCGTCGTCCACGGCGAACGGATCGATAAAGTTTTCCGGCGTCTTGGCGACGACGCCGCCGTTTTGTTGTTGATGATTGAAGAGAGCTGGTGATGGTGGTATGCCATTTACTCCTCCGGTCGCGGCGTGAGTATTGCTAAAGTTAATCCCGTCCAATCCGCTCGGGTTTCTCGAATGATTCGGCGTCGTCTCGTCGTCGGAGAAGAAGCCTCCGGAACTGGTTTGCGAGTACAACGCGGCGGCGACCGCGGGAGGGGCGAAATCTCGCGGCGTTGGCGCGGAGAAATCAAAGCTGTCCGTCGGTTTTGGCTGTTGTTGTTGCTGCTGTGTTGGTTTTGTACTCACCGAAGCTGGTGGAATAACTGGAGGTGAATGGCTGAATAAATCATCTTGAAGTTGTGGTTGCTTTTGTTGTTGCGGCGGTTTCCCTCCGACTGGCGGCGTCTTGGTCGCGTCCCATTCGTTCCATTTGTCGAAGCCTATTTTAGCGGTCTCCGGCGTCGGTGGCGTCGGCGTTGGCATCGGTGGTAAAGGGGGAATTTGCACGCCTCCCCAAGAACCGTTCGGCGTCATGGCTGATGGTTGAGGATGAGGAGAAAGTTGTTCTCGCGCTTTCTCCTCCGCAGCCATGGAAACGTTGGCCAGTTGCGTCGTCAAATCCGCGCGTTCACTCGCCAGTTGTAATCGCTTTTGCGCTAACGCGATGCCGTTTTTAATTTTTGCAACTTCTTTTTCCGTATTTTCAATCTCAAGTTCCATCTCCGACATATTCGAAGCACTCGTCGCGCTATTCCCGCTCAATTCTCGAAGTTTCGCGTTTTCCTCCTCCAACTGCGCTCGCAACGCGTCTCTTTCCTCTCTCGCTTTCTCTAATCGTTTTTCGATAGAAGCGTCACCGCCTTGTTCACTCTTCTGAATCAACTCCTCGCACATCTTCATCGCCTCTTCGACTTTCTTCTTTAACTCTTTCGCTTCGCTTTCTGCGACCGAGGCTTTATTCTCCGCCTCGGCTAAATTCGCCTCGCACTTCCTTCGAAACAACGCTAAATTACCTAAAGCCTCTTGGGCGGCTTTGGCAGACATTTTATTTTCGGATTCTTTGGTTTCTTGCGCGAATAAATTTTCATCGGCTTGCTTTGCGGCGTCTAATTGCGCTTCCGCGAACTGTCGCTCGGCGTCTGGAACGGCAGAGAGATCGAGTTGCGGACCACGAAAGGTGAACGTCGCGTCGCCGTGAGTGTGGTGAGACGTAGTACTCGCCGTCGCCGAGACGGTATTGAACTCGTCGCGAAGCTGCGAACCAGGGATGAAGTTAAACGTATCTTGTTGCGCGACAGGTGCTTGAATGCTAGCGAACATTTGTTGTTGTTGTTGTTGTTGTTGAGGAGGAGGAGGAGGAGGAGGAGCCGCGACGGCAGCAGCGGCGGGAGCCATCGAAATCGAAGGCGCGATGTTTGTCAACAAACCAGCCGCGTTCTGATCAAACGGAGGAAACGGCATCGGCGGCATCATCTCTGGACATTGCACACCCCTGGTCTTAATGACGTCGGCTAAGTACATTCCGACTACAAACTCCGGCCACGCCAACGCGCCAATCTTCCTCGCGTCGGCAATTTCCCAAACTTGCTTCAAAACGTGCTTCTCCAACCCGGACGCCGCAATCATCGGCGCGCACACTTGCGCCGGAATCGACGCGGTCGGATCGTTATTCGTGCTTTGCAAAAACTGAATTTGATACCTCTGGTAATCGCTTGGTCCCATCGCCGGCCATTTTTGCGGCAGAGGAGGCATTGCGCTCGGGGGAGGCACCGGAGCGGTAGAAGCGAAAGCTTGCGACGACGACGACGTTTGAAAATTGGAATCGAAACCACTATTGAAATCAGAAGATACAGAAGGAGGGGGAGCGCCAAACCCTCCCACTGATACTGACGAAGAAGGTGCACTATTGAACGCATCGGTGCTAAACGTACCCGGAGCGGCGTTAAACCCGCTGTTTGTCAGTCCTCCTCCCGCGTTGCTGAAACCATCAAATCCACCTGCGGCGACGACGGGGGCAACCGGCGGTTGATCGTACGCCGCAAATATATCGTCGCTCAACATCGGTCTTCCACTCGCCGTCGTCGTCTTGTTCTCTTCCGGTTGCGCTGTCGCGCTGCGGCTCGCCGGTGCTTCTTCGTTCGAGTCCCCTACTACTAAACTCTCCCCACTTTTCAAAACCGGCGTGGGTAACCCTCTCGTCTCTCCATTCCTCAACAATTGCACGTGCGCGGCCGTAATTTCTCGCACTCCGGCTTGTTTCAGCGAAACCACGCCGCAGGCGACGATGAATTCTCGCAAAGTTAAAAATCCAAGCTTCTTTTCGTCCGCGATTTCCCAACACTCGATGAGATCTTTCTTCACTAAACCGTCGAATTTGGTGAAGAATGCAACCGCTTCGTTGCCGGAGATTTCGCCGTTTTTGTCCGAATCGGCCACGTGGAACCATTCGGTGAAGTACTGGTCCAAAGTATTCGCGGTGTCAGCGGCAGTAGAAGACGCGTTGGTGCCTTGGTGTTGTTCGGCCATGACGTAAAAGTGTGCAAATGGTTTAAAATTTGTGGGGAAAAGTCAACAGAGTAGTCAACTACTACAGTTAGGTAAAAATAACAACAACAACATTTAAATAAGTCTCTCTCTCTCCGTCTCTCTAATCTCTCGAATCGCGGCGTTATTAAAGTTCCGATGTATCGCCGCTCTGTTTCTTCTTCTTCCTCTTCATCTTTGCGAGATTTTCGGCGGCCATTTTTTCTCTTTCCGCCGGGTACGCCGGTTTGATCAACTTCGGGTACTTTTTCAACGCCGGCGGGTATCGGCCGGGGCACTGCCAACTTCCCGGCGGGTCGCACACGCGGTTGCTCGGATCCGCGAGCCAATTTCGAGATTCCATGTCCACGTCGACGACTTTGTAAATGCGCACTTTTCTATATTTCGTCGTGAAGACTTCTTCGAAGTGGTCTTCGGAGACGCCGCCTTGGAAGGAGACGAGTTTGAAGAGTAACGAATTGGCCATCATAGGCGTCGGACGGCCTTGACGGTCGACGCCGAATTTGCGGTGGATGTCCATCATGTCCACGGTGCCACCTTTTTGACCGATGCTGGCGCCAATGCGGAAGAGATGCGGCGATTTTGCCATATCATCGGAACCGCCACCTGTCCACACGAGGACGTAATCGGCCAAGTGACGGATGACGTCGTACGCTTCGTCTTCTGGCGCGGTGAGCGTTCGCGCGAGGTTGGCGATGTGTTCGTGGTTCCACGTGTTCCCATCCGCGATAGAGGTGCGGTTGGCGATGCCGGTGATTTGGTAACCGTAATCCCACCAGGCCATGACGCGAGCGTCTTCCGGCGTGTTGTCTCGCACCCACTCGTAAGCGTCCATGTAATCGCGAACGAGAATGACGCGGCCGTCTTGGAGTTGGCCTTTGAACATTACGGACGGCATGGACATGCCCTGCGCCATCTCGTGGGAGTAGTTCATAAATGCAGGCCACATGATGGCAAAGTTCGCGAGTCCGAGACACAAGAGCGTCAAACGAAACAAGACGGAAACGTTCGAGTGGTAGATCTTCGAGATGGCTTGTCTCGGGTCACTGACGAAAGAATCTTTATTCTTCACATTTGAAGAGGAAGAGGTCATGTTGTTGGAATACTTCTTCTTCATTTTTGTGTTCGAAATCTTCGCCGGCGGTTCGTCCGCTCTTTTCTTCGCCTCTTCTTTGGCTTTCTTCTCCTCTTCGTCCACGTGGAACAAAATCGATTTACCTTCCAAGTATCGAACGGCGTATTTCTTGCAAATCTTGTGCAAATCGTCGAGGGCGTACCCAACCGCGATCCCGCACAAACTCGCCGCAACCGGGCCTAAGAAGATGATCAAACGAACCATTCTGTTGGCGAAATAATATGCCACGCACGCGTACAACGGTAAGAACAATGATTGCGGGTTGACGTGCGCGAAGAAGTGCGCCATGGCGAAGAGGAAACCAATCGGGGCGGTCATAAACATGGACTTGTGCAAGTACCTCTCGTACGCGTCCGCGGTCCCCGGTTGATGTTCGGCGACCGAGTCTACCAACGGATTCCCAGTTTGCGTGTGTTTAATAAACAAACCGCGAACGCGGACGGACAACGGCCCGAACCACCCGGTTGGCGCCAACGCGGCGCAAATAGCGCACGCAATCGTCGCCGCTCCCGTGTACACCCTTATTCGTAACTGCCACGCCTTCTTCCTATCGCCTTGCAACTTTTGCTTCTTCACTAACATCTCCCCGTACCCGATGATGTTCAAACCAAAAAATACAAACATCGGAGCAATTTGCTCGGCGCTTTTAATCGGTTGTAACCCGACCACGGGAAATTGAATCGCCCCCAAAGTACCCACGATCCAAAACAACGAATACGCCTTTCTCAACGCGTCAGTGTAATGCCTCAACGCGACCAACGCCGCCGCGTGTAAACCAACCATATTCAAAACGAACGTGTATCCGCCCCAGGCGGCGACCATGTACACGTAGCACAACCCAGCCGCCGCGCCCAACGGCCAAGACTTTTCGTTTCTATTCGATCTCGTCCACATGTAAAACGTCAACACCATCGCCGTCACCGCTAAAGACTCGTTATCGTACCCACCCGCGATGGACCTCATCGTATGCGCCGGGATGATCGCCATAATCAAAGCCGCGACTACCCCACCCCAAGCGCTCCCGGAACACTCGTACGTCAACATCGCCGTCAACACCGTCGCCGCGCCGCCGAACCACGCCGGAAAAAACACGCACGTATCGTTCAACGAAATCGGCGTGAATACGTTGATCGCTTTCCACAACGTCACCGCGGTGACTTGCATCCCGGGGTAAATCGTCGACCCGACTGGTCTTCCCAGCGGGTACCAACTCATGTAATCGAACCAGGTGGAAAATTTTTTCCATCCGTTTTCCGCTAAATATTGCGTCGCTCGAAAGTTGAACCACGGGTCGAATTCGTGAATGATCCTCCCGTATTCTTGCACCGCGAATAAACGAATAGCGTAGGCGGAATACGCGGCGTAGGCGATCAGAATCGCGCGGATGCATCCCGAAATGGACACATCGACGAGTCCTCCTTTTGAGGCGGCCATTTATCTTCTTCTTCTTCTTCTTTACGCTTTCGTAAAACTTTCAGTTTGGGAAAATGCAGCGGGGAAAGTCGATCGAGAATGGAAGAATTCACAAGAGAACAAACGCAGACTCACACAACTGCTGTTGCTGTGCACAGATCTTCTACGACGACTACTACTACTAACAGAGCACAACACCTTTTACTCTGCTCTCGTTTTGTGTGCTTTTATAAAAATCGTCGCAACAGAAAGAGGCGTTGGATTTTGTGATGAATCTCCTTCTTTTTTTCTTTTTTTCTTCAGTGTTTTGACAAGACATCTGCTTGACAGCATCAGAGGGAACAAAAAAAGTGAAATAAACTACTACATTACGAGCGCTACAGAACAACACGATCTCTGATCTACTGTGTGCTATTATCGCATTATTATTATTATTACTACTACTATTACTACTGCTGCTACTACTACGAGCTACTCCTAGGAAGTGCACACGTTGACGTACCCGCTGAGATGCAACACTCTGACCAACATGGTATCGAACGCCCAATCGTGGAATCGAGACATGCGCGGCGATCGAGCGTCGTTGCGTTTGTTCAACATGTCCATGCTGTAACTGAAACCGAATAAATTGACGCGTTCACACATTTGCATGGCCATGTACATGGCGTGGATGCCTGAATTGACGTTGGTTGGACACTGGAAACCTTTATATCCTAAACGGTGTAAATCCGATCGAGATTTGAAGTAGCCGTTGACCATGTATTTGATGACGTCTGGCGCCATGATGGCGGTGTTTTTGTTCGCTCGTAAAACCGGAGGGAGGAACGGAAAGGACATGTAGTTCCAAAAGATCCACAACTCGTTTTCGACGTCTTTTTTGTCTTTCGTTTTCGTCGAGGAGATGTAGACGTTTTTCGTGCTCTTCATGGTTTCCGCGCGTTTTTTGTTGAAGACGCGCAAGGTGGATTTGACTCCCGTATAGTTTTGCCAGACGCCGCAGGAGACGAACGTGTTGAATCGAATCACCGCATCGTGTTTGTCGATGATTTCTCCCATACCTTCGCGTTGTAAACCAGGACCGTTGCCGACTAAAGCGCATGTTTTATACGTTCGCATCGTTTCTTTCTTCGCTTTCGGCGGCGGTTTCGTGCCGATATACGGGAACGTTTCCGGGTTGCCCGTAATCGAGCCGCACCCTTTCGTTTGGCCGTTGACGGTGATACAACTGACGTAATTTTTTAAAGATTTGATTCCATCCAAATTTTGTATGGCTGTAAACACGTCTTCTACGGCGTGCGAGCACCTGTTGGTTTTCAAGCACCCGACGATGGCGTCTTCGCCGGGTCTTATATTTTTCTTCACGCGTTCGCTCGCCGCGCACTTTGGTTGTAAAGGTTTATATTTCCCCGCCGGAAGTCTATACGCCAGAAGCTTCCTTCTCCCGCCAGTACTATCTATATCTTCTTCTTCTTCTTCTTCTTCTTCTTCTTCTTCTTCTTTTCCCACTCGCTCAAAAGAAGAAAGCACGTTCCTCCTCCTCCTCCTCCTCCCATCTCCTTTCCCTCTCACGTTCCCGTCGTTATCCTTCTTCCTCCCGGCGTCAAACGGCGACCACGGTTCCGGCGCGTTTAAGCATCTCAACCTCGCCAACTCCATCGTCCTCGCCGGTTCTTCCGGTCCTCGGTACGCTCTCGCCCCGTGCCCTAAATCGCGTTCGATGTTCTCGATGATGGCCTCTGGGAAGTTATTCTCGTCGTATTCTTTCTTTCGTTTCGTCGATGTCATTCCGTCTTCTTCTTCTTCTTCCTCCCCCCCTTCGTTGTCGTTCGTCGTCTTCTTAATCTCTTCTTCAATCTTTTTCTTCTCCTCTCTCAACTCTTCCAATCGCTCGGATAACTTTTCCGATTTCACGCCTTCCAAATCGTTGATGATACTCATCGAATCTTCTCTGAAGCTGCTGCCGAAATTATTATTATTGTTGTTCCCACTGTTGGTGGTGGAGGAGGTATAATTCTCCCAGTCGCACAACGCGACGAGCATGAACAGAGAGACGAACGAGAGGATGTACACGAGCGATTGCTTTCTCGTTGTCACCACGCCCCCCACCGATGATTTTTGCGTCGTCTGAATCGTCGTCCCAACAGAAACGTTTCCAGCCATTCCAGGCATTTTCCCTCCCTTCTTCTCTCCAACACCCTCTGCGCTCCCTGAACCCTCTCTCTTCTTCTTTTCTCTTTAACAACACGCTCTTCTTTCTCTGCGTAATGTGACGTGTATTCGATTTTTTTTCTCATCATCTTCCCTTTGCTTTTTGGCAGCCAATTAAATTCCACTCCCAAAATCTCTCTTTTCTCCTCGCGAGCGCTTCTGCTTTTCTTCATACTAAAACACCACCAACGAAGAACGCATCACGTAATGGCGGAACAAGGACCAAAAGTAGGCGACGCGAGAAGTTTGTGGAATTTTACCCCGTCTCCAGGTATTCTATTATTATATATTACGTGTTCTTTCTTTCTCTCTCTTTACAGCAGCGCGCGTTTGTTGTGATGATGATATGCGTTGGTTTTGGGGAGACGGTCGTCTCGTCTCGCGTTTGAATTTTTGAAATGATGATGTTGAAATGATTTCTCGTCCTCCTTCTCGCCGTCTCTCTCGAAAACCACTCGCGTTTCCGTCGTTCCTCTCTCTCTCTCTCTCACTCTCTCTCTGACGCTCTGTTCTTTTTCATCCTTACCACGCACATCGCATCCTGTTACAGGATGGACGAAACCGGAGGTTGAAAATTTAGTCATCGTTTTGAAAAAATTCGGCGCCGGCAAGTGGGTCCAAATCGTCGACTCCGGCGCCTTACCGGGGAAACAAATCCAACAGTTAAACGGTCAAACGCAACGATTGCTCGGGAAACAATCCCTGGCCGAATACACCGGGTTACAGTTAGACGTGTTAGCGGTGAAGCAAGCGAACGATCAGTTGATTGGGGAAACCGTGGTGAGGAAAAATGGGTTGATTACCAACCAAGGCGGGAAGATGGGGAAAGAGGAGTTGAAGGCGAAGCGAGAGGAAAACGTGCATTTATTCGGTTTAACTCCGGAACAAATCGAAGCGATTGAAATTCCAAAACCAGTGAGAGACGCCGGTTTAGGCGCGGCGGCGTACATGGGGAAGAATCATAACAAAGGCGGCGTGAATGGCGGGTTGGGACCGACGAAGCGCGTCGTGAACGTGGACGAAGTGAAATTAGAGGAGTTGTCCAGCAATGAAAAGGTGGAGGTGTTGAAGCAGTTGAGGAAAAGGTTGTTGGCGGTGAGAATGGCGAATACTGCCGCGAGTGAGAACAGCAAACCCGGCGAGACGACGACAGCAATGAAGACATCGACAACGACAACTACAACAACAACAAAGAACGCAAACGCTACGGTGAAGGACGTGACCAACGTCGTCGCGAACGAGGCGAAGAAAACAGCAGGGGTCGCCGCGGGGAAGAGAGCCGCGGTGGCGAAGAAACCAGCCGCGAAAAAGACGAAGAAATCGAAAAAGAGTAAAAACGACGACGACGACGATAACGAGGACGATAACAGCCCAAGCGCCGAAGGGCCGGTAGAGATGCTCGTGAACATGGGGTTCACGAAGAAAATGGCCAAGGACGCGATCAAAGAGACGGGAGGTGATATTTCCGCCGCCACCGAGTGGTTGTTCGCGAACACGTAGTAAGCATAATATACTATTATAATTTGATGTAGACTACTTAATTCATGAGACACGAGGGGAGATCGATCCAGCGTTTTAAAAAACTAACTAAATATATGGACTATAAACTAAACTTACGAAACGAACGCGACGCGACTAAACTCACAAACCGAACTTGTCCGGCTTTCTCGCGCCGCTCTTGAACGTCCCATTTTTCGGTTTTTCGTTTTCCGGCTTCAACCATTTATTCGTTCTGCAACAAAAGTACAACTTGGTCTTCGGATCGTAATACTGCATCTTCGACGCGTCGAAGTAATACCCGCTTTTGCCGTCGTATTGCCAACTCGTCGTCGTCGTCGTCGACGAACCGGCGGCGGATTGTTGCAATAACGAACCGACCAAGTTTGTCGCCCCAGTTGGTTCGATTTTAGCAACCGTCTCTTCCTCGCCTTCTTCTTTACTCTCTTCCTTCTCCTCTTCCTTCTCTTCTCTTTTCCTCTTTTTCCTTTTCTTCTTCTCTTCCTCCTCGTCGTCTCTCTCTTCCTCCAACTTTTCCAATTTCATCAACTTCTCCGACTTCTCTCTTGTCGTCTTCTCTCTCAACTTCCTTTCCAAATCACCACCGACGTTGTGC
>Ga0114997_10001405_pt1 | contig 20009 bp, 22 predicted proteins | sample ArcticOcean_MG_C_2_FD_87045 | JGI IMG/M metagenome (GOLD analysis project Ga0114997, IMG submission 87045) | Marine microbial communities from western Arctic Ocean - ArcticOcean_MG_CB4_136 | ecosystem: Environmental > Aquatic > Marine > Oceanic | place: Arctic Ocean: Canada Basin | collected...
CCCGCAAGAGCTACGATTGTTTTTCCTGAACCAACGTCACCCTGTAGAAGTCTTATCATTCTATTTGGTTTTTCAAGACCCTTTGAAATCTCCTCAATTGCAATTTTTTGTGAATTAGTTAATTCGAAGGGTATATTTTTATACAATGAATCCAATAAGTTATTATCTTTTACAATACTTTGACCGGCTGGTGCTTCAAAATTTTTCGCAAGCAGAGCTAAAGACAGTTGATTAGCAAGTAGTTCATCATATGCGAGCCTTTGTTTTGCAGGGTTTTTATGATCAAGATCATTTTCATTTTCTGGGTTGTGAACAATTTTGATAGCTTCAGAAAAAGTTGGCCATTTCATGCTTTTAAAGAATTCTTTATCCTGCCATTCATTGAAATTTGGGACGATATCAACTGCTCGTTTAATGTGATTCGATATAACCTTGTTTGTAAGACCTTGAGTTAGACTGTAAACTGACTCTATGTTTGGCAAATTAATATTTTTGCTTGATAGAGCAATATGCTGAGGATGTATAATTTGTTTTTTATTTTTATAAAACTCTAGCTTTCCGCTTATAATAAAATCTTGCCCAATTGGCAAAAGCTCTTCAAGGTACTGCTTTCTTCCATTGAACCAAACGAGATCCACTTCTCCAGTCTGATCTATACATGTTACTTTATAGGGCAGACCTCTTCTTTTAGAAGGATTATGCTTAAGAACTGTAACATCCATCGTAACAACCCTATCTTCCTCAGCCTTTGATATTGTCGGATTATAGCTCCTATCTATGATGTTATTAGGTAGATGCCAAAGAAGGTCTACAATACTTTCACCTATTAGATATTTTAGCCGTATTTTTAGCCTAGGGCCAATACCTCTGGCCGTTTCAATAGGTTTAAATAATTCATCTAGAATCTTTGGTCGCATTACTCTATTAAAGTACAAATTATGATAAAAGAAACAGAAATTATTAGAAAAAAATTATTATTTAGAGCTTGGCACAGAGGCACTAAGGAGATGGACTTAATACTGGGTCCATATTCCAAAGAAAATTTACACAACATGAATTTTAAGGAATTACTAAAGTTTCAAGATTTTCTTAATTTATCTGACCCTGACTTGTATAAATGGATTATCTCTGGAGATAAGTCTTACCCTGAAGAGTATAAAGATATTATAAAAGATGTAATCTTAAGTAAGAGTTCCTAGAGATACATTTAATGGCGAATCTAAAAGAAATAATTAAAAAAGAGTATTTAAATGATATCGAAGAGATAAAAGAATTTAACGAGATACCGGAAGGATCAGAATCATTAATTTTTAAAGAACTATTTCCTTCTGTAAACAGAGATATCCTGATTATATCAAGGGATCTAAAAAGATATCAGCAATTAAAAGATTCTATGGAGTTTTTTTTAGATCAAGATATTCTTTTTTTCCCTCAATGGGACTGTATACCTTACGATAGAATATCGCCCAATAAATCCATTGTATCAAAACGTTTAGAAACTCTATCAAGTCTAGCAAATGAAAATAGAGAGAATAAAGTTGTGCTCTCTACAGTCCAATCTTCCTATCAAAGAACCTTGGCTTCCAAAGAAATTAAAAGTAAATCTATTGAACTTAAGCCAGGTCAAATTCTAAATCTAGACGACCTTTTGTTATTTTTTGTAAACAATGGTTATTCAAAGACTGGGACTGTTAGGGAATATGGAGAGTTTTCTGTCAGGGGTGGGATAATTGATTTTTATTCACCTTTAAACCCGCCCATTAGGGTGGATTTATTTGGAAGTACAATTGATTCAATTAAAAGTTTTGATTTAATTTCTCAGCGATCTATTGAGTTAGTTAAAGTTGTACAAGTTTTCCCTTCTTCAGAGGTATCTTTAAATGACCTTACCATAGAAATGTTTAGAAAAAATTTTAATCAAACCTTTGGAAGCCAAAGAAAAAAAATAAAAATTTATGAAAGTATTACAGAAGGTATTACATACCCTGGAATGGAGCACTGGCTTCCTTTCTTTTACAATACAACTGATACAATTTTTGATTACCTTAATAACCCATTAATTCTATTAGATTCTTTGTATGAAGATTCTTTGGATAGCTTTATTGAGACTATTGATGATCACTATATTTCAAGAAAGGAATATGATGATAATGAGCTATCAAAAGATGAAAATAAATATTTCTCATTAAAACCATCGCAACTATATCAAGATAAAAAATTATTTTTAGAGAATTTATCAAAAACAAATACCGTTGAAATTAGTACTTTTAAAAAACCTACAGGTATTAATTTTAGTGGAAAATTATCTAAGAATTACTCTGGTAGGGATGCTAAAAGTAAAGATCAGGAGATATATGATCAATTAAAAGGTGACATTGAAAAATACCTTAGTGAAAATAAATCTGTAATTATTGCTTGTTCAAGCATTGGCTCGGCAGATAGAATCTCAAAAATATTAAAAAATAAAAATATTCAAAGTACTCCAATAAATTCACAAAAATTTAAAGAAAATAATTTAAAATCAATACTTTATACTACAATACTAAATTTAAATTCTGGTTTTATTATTGACGATTATGCTTTTATTTCCGAACAAGATATTTTTGGTGAAAAGTTTTATAGGACAAGAGTAATTAGGAAGGCTGAAAACTTCTTAAGGGAAGTATCTAGTATTATGCCTGGTGATGCAGTTGTTCATATTGAACATGGAATTGGACGATTTGAAAATTTAATTACCCTCGAGATCAATGATGCAAAGCATGAATGTCTTTTTCTAAAGTATGCAAATGATGATAAATTGTATCTTCCTGTTGAAAACATTGATGTATTATCTAGATACGGATCAGAGATAGCCGATGAATCTCTTGATAAGCTAGGTGGATTATCCTGGGGTTCAAGAAAAGAAAAACTTGAAAAAAGAATTAAATTTTTAGCTGAAGAGTTAATGGCTGTTGCGGCTAAAAGACAGATGGCTTCAGCTGATATAGTCAATGTTCCTGATGATTTTTATGAGGAGTTCTGTTCAAGATTTCCGTTTGAAGAAACTGATGATCAATTTAATGCCATACAGGATGTCGTAAAGGATTTAGAAAAAGGCCAACCTATGGATCGATTAATTTGTGGTGATGTTGGGTTTGGTAAAACTGAAGTTGCATTAAGGGCATCTTTTTTATCTGCAATGAGCGGTAAGCAAGTTGCTATTCTTACCCCAACAACGCTCCTTGCCAGACAACATTTTGAAACTTTTAAGGCAAGATTTAAAGGTTTTCCAATAAATATTGCTGAGCTATCAAGGCTATCCTCCAACAAAGAGGAGGTTATTCGAGGTATTAACTCAGGATCCCTTGATATTATAATTGGAACACATTCATTGCTAGGCGATAGAGTTGAATTTAATGACCTTGGATTATTGATCATTGACGAGGAACAACATTTTGGTGTTAAGCATAAAGAAAAAATTAAAAAACTAAAAAGCAATATTCATATCTTAACCCTTACCGCAACCCCCATACCTAGAACACTTCAGCTGGCAATGACTGGTGTAAGAGACTTATCGATAATTGCATCACCGCCCGTTGACAGGCGTACAATTGAAACGTATGTTTTTCCAAATGATCCCTTAGTTATAAGGGAGTCGATTTTACGAGAAAGACATAGAGGGGGCCAGACCTTTTATGTAGCGCCAAGAATAGCAGATATTGATGATATAGAGGTATTTTTAAGAGAAAGTATTCCTGAGATTAACTTTATAACTGTTCATGGTCAAATGCCTTCAAGGCAAATCGAAGACAGAATTAATGACTTTTATTCTGGATCTTATGATGTTTTAGTTTCTACAACTATTATAGAATCTGGGTTAGATATTCCTAATGCCAATACTTTAATCGTTCATAGGGCTGATATGTTTGGCTTATCACAGCTTTATCAAATAAGAGGTCGAGTAGGGCGCTCAAAGATAAAAGCTTACGCTTATTTAACTTATAAAGATCAAAGGATTCTAGGTAAAAAAGCATTAAAAAGGCTTGAGGTTCTTCAGTCGCTAGATTCATTGGGGGCTGGGTTTAATTTAGCTAGCTATGACTTAGAGATAAGAGGGTCCGGTAATCTCCTCGGCGAAGAGCAATCAGGCCAAATTAAAGAGGTAGGAATTGAGCTTTATCAAAGCATGTTGGAAGAGACAATCGATGACCTTAAAAATAAAACTGATAGTGTTGTTGAAAATCAATGGTCTCCTAAGATTTCTTTGCCCTTAGCCGTCCTAATTCCAGATGATTATATTTCTGATTTAACGACACGTATGGAGATATACAAAAGACTATCCATAATTTCTGATGAAAATGAAACAAACGAAATAGCTGCAGAGTTAATTGATCGGTTTGGAAAGCTTCCTGATGAGGTTGAAACATTAATTGACACAATAGATTTAAGAAATATTTGTAAATCAACGAATATTGAAAGGGTAGATTGTGGTAAAAACGGATATTTAATAAAATTTAAGAATAATGAATTTGCGAACCCAAAGGATTTAATTTCATATATTACGTATCATAGTAATAATTTTAGTATCCGACCAGATCAAAGGATATCAGTAAAATTTACTAAAAAAGATGTATCAATAATCGACAGCATTAAAGCCACTGTAAAAGAGCTAAGGGATATAGCTATGCTCGAAAACTAATTTTTATTTAAGTGTTGTAGCAATTTAACAATTGAGTTGACTGGCTGCGATCCCGTTAGTGTCATCCCATCGTTTATAATATATGAGGGAACGCCCATTACTCCATTTTCTCTGGCTTTTCTCTCCTCATCTTCAACTACCTTTCTGTCTTCATCATTTTTAAACCTATCCATAATTACCTCACTGTCCATACCCAGTCTTTCAGCTATCTTTAACAACACAGTAATATTTCCAATATCTTTCGATTCTTCAAAATAAGCTTTAAAAATCATTTCAACGGCCTCTAATTGGCACCCATATTCAATTGCCCAATATATTAATCGATGACTATCAAAAGTATTGGGTATTATATCTAAAGTATTAGTTATATTTGGTATTCCTGATTTTAATGCCTCATTACTTATATTCTTCTTTATTTCAGTGTAGCGATCCTTATTAAATTTTTTTTCAACATAATTCTTTCTATTAACACCCTCTGACGGCGTATTGGGGTCTAACTGAAATGTTGTGTATTTAAAGGAAATATTCATTTCTGGTAACTCTTTTAGGGCTAAGTCAAAGTTTCTTTTTCCAATATAACACCATGGGCATATTGTATCTGATACGACTTCAATTTTGATCATAGTTATTTATCCCTTTATTATTAAATCTTAATCTTGCTTATTCTAAAATCTATAGGCATAACTGTCTATAATGGAAATTAAATCTTCATATTTAGTAGACAGCCATTGTCATTTGAACTTTAAGGATTTTAATGAAGATTTTGATGACGTCTTGAAGCGTGCAAAAGAATCTAACATTGGTATCATGGTGTCAATTTCAACAGAAATAGATGAAATAGATGAAGTGATTAGTATTGCAGAAAAATACGAGAATATATACTGTACTGTAGGAGTGCACCCTCATTCAGCGAATATAAACGATAAACTAAGGGAGGATTATCTTATAGAAAAATCCTCTAATGAAAGTGTTATAGGAATAGGGGAGACCGGCTTAGATTTTTATTATGAAAAATCTAATAGAAGCGATCAAATAGAAAGTTTTATTAAGCACATCAATGTATCAAGAGAGACTAAATTACCGCTAATTATTCACACAAGGGATGCAGATGAAGAAACTTGTTCTATACTTGAGGATGAGTACAAAAAAGGTCCTTTTTCAGGAATAATTCACTGCTTTACTGCTGGAGAGAATTTGGCCAGTCGAGTTCTTGATCTTGGATTTTATATTTCTTTATCGGGAATAGTGACATTTAAAAATGCATCACAATTAAGAGATACAATTAAAAAAATACCTTTAGAAAGAATAATTGTTGAAACAGATTCACCTTATCTATCTCCCGAACCCTTAAGGGGTAAAAGAAACGAACCTTCACATGTAGTGCATACTGCAAAATTTTTAGCTAACTTTTATGAAAAAGATGAAAAAGAATTTTTTTCTATGACTACTGATAATTTTTTTCAAATTTTCAAAAAAGCAAAAAGGATATAGCTTTATGAGAGAAAGAATTTCAGTTACTATTCTGGGGTGCGGTTCGTCTGGCGGTGTTCCAAGAATAGACGGAGATTGGGGTGATTGTGACCCAAAAGAGGTTAAGAATTTACGATCTCGATGCTCTCTACTAGTTCAAAAATTTAATGAAAATCAAGAATCTACAACTGTTCTCATAGATACATCACCAGATATAAGGAATCAGTTGTTAAGGGCAGGCATTAAAGATATTGATGCTGTTCTATATACTCACGATCACGCTGATCAGTGCGGCGGTATAGACGATTTAAGAGTTTTTGCTCTCCGTAAAAGAAAAAAAGTCCAAGTTTATCTTGATGAAAAAACTGCAAGTAGATTAATTCCTCGCTTTAGCTACTGCTTCAGTACATTTGACGACAAGGTATATCCTGCAATTTTAGAAAAAAATACTATTAACCCTTATGAGAGCTTTGAAATTAACGGCAAGGGCGGAAAAATAGAATTTTTACCTTTTCTTCAAAAGCATGGAAAAATTGATTCACTTGGTTTTAAGTTCAATAATATTGCTTATTCAAGCGATGTCGTAGATTTTTATGAAGATGGTTTTGAGTTATTAAAGAACTTAGACTATTGGATTGTTGATGCCTTACGCTACAATCCTCACCCTACGCATGCACATTTAGATTTATCTTTAAGTTGGATTAAGGACCTTAATACAAGGAAAGGTATCCTGACCAATCTTCATATCGATCTTGATTATACTAAACTAAAGGAATCTCTACCAAGCAATGTTGAACCTGCTTACGATAATTTAAATTTCGAGGTATTGTTATAAGGTTTCTTTTAATTACTTATACATAATATATATTATGCGCACAAATATGATAAAATTCATTGTCAAAAGGTTGCTTATTGCAATCCCCACTCTCCTGGTAATAATTGCATTTGGCTTTATAATGATGAGAGTTGCTCCTGGCGGACCTTTTACTAGTGAAAGAGCCTTACCTCCTGAAATTGAAAGAAATATTCAAGAAGCCTATAACTTAAATAAGCCTATATGGGAGCAATTCTATATTTATATTAAGAATCTATCAGTTGGTGATTTTGGCCCTTCTTTTAAATATAAAGATTTTACTGTTAACGAATTAATACTAAGCGGTTTACCAGTCAGTGTTACATTGGGGTTATCATCTATAATTATCTCTTTATTTATTGGTTGTTTTCTAGGTATTGTTGCTGCGATTAAAAGAAATACTTATTTTGATTACTCAGTTATGAGCATCTCTTTGATTGGAATTTGTATTCCAAGCTTTGTTATGGCCCCCCTCCTTTCTTTATTTTTTGGACTTTATCTAGGACTACTCCCAACATCTGGTTGGAATGGAGGCAATGTATTGAATTTAATTCTTCCAATAACAGCATTATCTTTACCTCAAATCGCTGTAATATCCAGAATGATGAGGGCAAGTACAATCGAGGTGCTGAATTCAAATTTTATTCGCACAGCTAGATCTAAGGGTCTTAGTCCGTCTTATATAGTAAGAAAACATGTTATTAGAGCCTCTATATTACCTATAATTGAATATTTAGCACCCGCTTCAGCAGGGCTTATGACGGGCTCCATTATTGTAGAGCAAATTTTTGGATTACCAGGTATTGGTAGGTATTTTGTTGTTGGTGCACTACAGCGCGATTATACATTAGTAAGCGGTGTAATGATTTTGTACGCATCCCTCTTGATTGCTCTTATTCTTGTGACTGATATTTTAAGAGCACTGCTAGATCCGCGAGTTAAACTTTAATGTTTGGTATAAGAAAATATGATAATAAAATGGTGAACAAAGGTGCCTCCATTGTTAAGGGAAGATCTTTATGGATTGATGCAAGAAGAAGACTGTTTCAAAATAAGGCTGCAGTTACTGCATTGTTTTTATTGATAGTTATATCATTACTTTCAATTTTTGGTCCTTTTTTCTTGCAGCATAACTTTAGTGATACTGACTGGGGATCGATATATCAATCACCAAACCTCCAAACTGGTCATTACCTAGGAACGGATGGCAATGGAAGGGATTTGCTAGTTAGAATCCTGTATGGAGGCAGACTGAGTCTCTCGATTGGCTTAATAGCAACGCTAGTGAGTGTTTTTATAGGAGTTATTTATGGAACAATTGCAGGATATTTTGGAGGTAAATTAGATATTTTTATGATGAGAGTTGTGGAAATTTTGTACGCAATGCCCTATTTGATTTTTGTGATCATCCTGATGGTTGTTTTTGGAAGAAATATTTATTTTCTCTTTCTAGCTATTGGAGCTGTTGAATGGCTAACAATGGCAAGGATAGTAAGGGGGCAAACTATATCACTGAAAGAAAAAGAATTCATAGAGACCAGCAAAGCCCTGGGTCAATCGGATTTACTAATCATTATTAAACATATTATTCCTAATTTAGCGGGTCCTATTGTTGTGTATATAACGCTTATGGTGCCATCTGTTATTATTTTAGAAAGTTTTTTATCTTTTCTTGGCCTTGGGGTGCAAGAACCTCTAACCTCTTGGGGAGTTCTTATTTCAGAAGGATCCAGGGAAATGGAGGCGGCATGGTGGCTATTAATATTTCCTGGATTATTCATGGTTATCACTTTGGCTTCTTTAAACTTTATAGGGGACGGTCTTAGAGATGCAATTGACCCAAAAGAATATTAATAACAGTAATTTATTATTAAAAGTTAACAATTTAAGTGTATTTTTTAATACACCTGAAGGTAATATTCAGGTTGTTAAAGATGCTAACTTTTCTTTGAATAAGGGTGAATGTTTAGGTGTTGTTGGTGAATCAGGGTCTGGAAAGACTCAAACATTTTTTTCAATAACTGGCCTCCTCTCAAGCAATGGTTACTGCAAGGGTTCAGCTATATTCAAAGGTTTTGATCTCATTACATCTTCTGAGGAAGAAAAAAGAAGATATTTAGGAAAATCTATTGGATTTATTTTCCAAGACCCAATGACAAGCTTAACACCCCATATGAAAATTGGTAAACAATTGTCAGAAATTGCTATTTTTCATGAAAAATTAAGCTCAAAGTTAGCTATGGAAAGGTCTTTAGAGGTTTTAGACATAGTGAAAATGCCAAAATCTAGAGATTTAATTAATTCCTACCCCCATGAGCTTTCCGGTGGAATGAAACAAAGAATTATGATTGCAATATCATTGATGTGTAGGCCCGAGCTAATTATAGCTGATGAGCCTACCACAGCCCTGGATGTGACTACTCAATCAGAAATATTAAGTATTTTTAATGACTTAAAGTCTAATATGAATATTGGAATTATTTTAATTTCTCATAATATAGGGGTTATTGCTGAAACCTCAGACAATGTTGCGGTAATGAAAAATGGTTTGATAGTTGAAAATGGATCAACATTTAATGTTTTGACTAACCCAAAAGATGAATACACTAAGCATCTTCTTTCTTGTATTCCTCCATGGCTAGAGAAGTGACCCTATGAAAAAAGAAATTCTTAATGTTCAAAATTTAAAATTACACTACCCTATCTCAAGAGGATTTTTTGTAAAAAGAAATTTTATAAAGGCAGTTGATGGTGTGTCCTTTAGTCTTTTTGTAGGAGAAACCTTAGGAATAGTTGGCGAGTCAGGTTCTGGAAAGTCGAGTATATGTAGATTAATTCTAAGTCTTATCCCTAAAACCTCTGGAAATATTAAGTGGTTTGGTAAAGATTTTAATTTATATAAAAAAAAAGAAATTAAGAGCTTTAGAAAAAAAGTACAAATAATTTTCCAAGACCCTTATGGTAGCCTTGATCCCAGAATGACTATTGGAAGCATCATAAAAGAACCGCTTGGTATCTTTAATAAAAATTTATCAAAGAACGAGAGTACAGAAAGAGTAATTGCTTTAATGTCTGATGTTGGTCTTTCTAGTGACTTATACAATCGTTACCCGCACGAGATATCAGGAGGACAGTGTCAAAGAGTCGGTATAGCCAGAGCATTGATTAATAAACCTTCTGTATTAGTATGTGATGAGCCTGTTTCCGCCTTAGATCTCTCCATACAGGCTCAAATACTAGATCTTCTTGATGTATTAAAACATAAGTACAACCTAACATTAATTTTTGTTAGTCATGACCTTTCTGTTGTTAAGGCAATTTGTGATAATGTTATTGTTTTAAAATCAGGTAAAATTATCGAAAATGGAATAACGTCTGACTTATTTAAAAACCCAAAAGATCCATATACAAAAAAATTAATATCATCGGTCCCCTCTCCAATTCCAGCAAGGTAAGGTGTGGGGAATTTAATTCCTAATGAAGGTATTATAAAAGATGTATGCAGTTTTATTTGAGAATATAATTCCTACTGTGCTCTAGGGGCGACAGCTAATATAGTTTCTGCTCCAGACCTTTTTCTTGTTATACTTATAATAGCAGTCCTTAGATCTTTTTCGTAAACCAAGAATACGTGATTACCCTGCTGTTCCATGATTAGAAACCAGCCAGTGTCAGGCATGTGTTCTTTAAAATAATTAAATACATCATTAGCATCCAATCCAGAGTTAAAGTAAATCTGTCCAAACCAATTTTCATCACTTCCAACAACAACAGATTTTGTTAAATCAAGGTAAGTCTCAGGAGGAAAAGCTACATCACTAAACTGATTTAAGACATCTTGTTGAGTTGGTTCTTCATCAATCATTATATCGTTATTATTTACGGTTGCTCCACCCGGACTTGTTATCGATTGCAATTGAGAGCAAGAAGCCAAAAATATTAGTGAAATGCTGAGTAAAAAATTTCGAAATAAAGACATTAGTTCCCTCCTAAACAAATAATAGTAACAATTAACCCTTAAAAATTGAGTCGGTCAAATAATTGCTTAAAAAATACACATTAATGCAGCTAAAATCATTAACCCCCAGCTACCAAGTGCTCCAATCATTCTTGGAAGATTATCTGGCCCCATACCTTCTTCTGCAATAAGACCGTACGCATGAGAGATTCTAGATAAAATAAAGCCGATGCCAAAAATATGAACAAAGAACTCACTACCTCTATACTCCATTAACATTAAAAGGATTATCATTAGAGGGGCGTGTTCAATTAAATTACCATGTGCTCTTGATCGTTTAATTAACGTTAGATCGTCACCTCCAAGCTCTTTTTTTAACTCCATCCTTCGGAAAGCTGTATTTAATGCTAAAGCAACAGCCATTATTGTTAAAATTCCAGCATATAAAGCCGATCCGTTTAAATCATCCATTTTGTACCTATAAATTTATAAATATTATTACTCTATGATTCGATTAAAAACGACAATATCTAAGATCTTATTTGTAATTATATAATTTTGTTATACCGTGCATTATGTCTTTAACTTTAAAAATTATTATAGGTATGGTCTTAGGTTTCTTAACTGGATTAGCGATAAATATTTTTTCGTTAAATGATAACCAAGTAATCAATTTATATTTTGTTGATGGATTGTTTGACACGGTTGGTTCAATTTTTATTGCATCATTAAAGCTTATGGTGGTGCCATTGGTATTTTTTTCATTATCAACCGGTATCGCATCCTTTGATAAAAATAAAAAATTATCCTTAGTTGCCACTAAAACGGTTGCCCTTTATTTATTTACAACAGCACTCGCTATAACAATCGGCCTATTAGTAGCAATTATCGTTTCTCCAGGATCTGGCTTAAACTTAACAACAACTGTTGATTATATAACACCAGCATCCCCTAGTATTAAATCAGTTATTATTGATATGTTTCCTACAAACCCAATCAGTGCTATGGCTGAAGGAAAGATGTTGCAGATAATCATCTTTTCTATTTTCTTTGGTGCTGCATTAAGATCCATTAAGGATACTAACTCAGATTTGATTAAGATAATGGAAAGCATCACAAATGTAGTGATGAAAATGGTTTTCATTTTAATTAATTTTGCACCTTTTGGTGTCTTTTGTTTAATGGCAGCTTTATTTTCAACCCAAGGTGTGGGTGTTATTGGAAATTTATTTCAATATTTTTTATTAGTAATATTTGTTTTGTTGCTTCACGGTTTAGTTGTTTACCCTTCATTGCTTTATATATTTACAGGAATAAAACCTTTAGGTTTTTATAAAAAATTACGTCCAGTCATGCTCTTTGCTTTTTCCACTTCATCCTCAAATGCAACAATGCCCGTTACACTAAAGACAGTTACTCAAGACTTGGGAGTAAGTCCAAAAATTGCTTCTTTTACAATACCCTTAGGGGCAACTGTAAATATGGACGGAACAGCTATTATGCAAGGCGTGGCAACTGTTTTCATTGCTAATGCATATAATATTGATTTATCTAGTATCGATTATTTAATGGTTATATTAACTGCAACTATGGCATCAATTGGTACTGCTGGTGTTCCGGGGGTGGGATTAATCATGCTTGCAATGGTCCTAGCTCAAGTGGGTCTTCCCACAGAGGGTATTGCGCTTATACTAGGAGTTGATAGACTTCTTGATATGGTTAGAACCGTAGTGAATGTGACTGGTGATAGTACTGTTTCAGCTATAGTTGCATATTCTGAGGATGCTTTAGATATTAAAAAGAGTAAGTAAATTTTATGGAGATTTATAATGAAAAGCGAAGCGATTGTTGAATTTGGAAAGCCTCTTCAAACTATAGAAAGTGAAAACCCTGTTCCAAAAGAAAAGGAAGTTTTATTAAAGATAACTAATAGTGGAGTTTGTCATTCAGATGTTCATTTGCATGATGGGTATTTTGATTTAGGTGGAGGAAACCAGCTACCTGTTGGGGCGGCGCTTAGTTTACCGCATGTTTTAGGTCATGAAATAGAGGGTGAAGTTGTTAGTATTGGACCTGATGTCAAAGATTTAGAGATTGGATCGGATGTTGTTGTTTACCCATGGATAGGCTGTGGGGATTGTCCCACATGTTTATCGGGTGATGAACACTACTGCAATGCTCCTCAACAGCTAGGAATTCAGTTACCGGGAGGTTTTTCTGATTACTGCCTCATACCTGATTCAAAGTATGCTTTGGACTATACGGGCATAAGGCCTGGTTTAGCCGCCACTTATATGTGCTCTGGTTTAACTGCTTTTGGAGCGTTAAAAAAGCTCGTTAATATAAGTGATGACGATCATATTCTTGTAATGGGGTTAGGCGGTGTTGGAATGATGGGCCTGCAATTTGCTAGATCACTGTTTAGTTGTAAGATTTTAGCAGCGGATATTGACCCAAATAAGTTACAAGCGGCGAGAGGTGCTGGAGCCCATGAAGTATACAATACATCGGATGAGCTTTCCCTTATGAAGTTACTAGACGATACTAAGGGCGGTGTAAAAGCGGTTGTTGATTTTGTTGGAGCTGAAAAAACTCTCAAATATTCATTAGATTCAACAAAAAAAGGCGGTCAAATTATTGTAGTTGGTCTTTTTGGGGGAGCATTTCAAATGCCTATCCCTATGTTTCCGTTATCTGCCAAAAGTATTGGCGGTAGCTTCGTTGGAAGCTTAGATGAAACAAGAGAAATGCTTAATTTGGTTAAAACAGGTAAGGTTGATCCAATTCCTGTATCAAGTCGAGGTATGAAAGAAGCCACCAAGACACTTGATGATTTAAGAGATGGCGCAATTACTGGAAGGGTTGTTCTTCAGCCATAAAGTAGTTAAGTATTATTAAAAATAGATTATTGGGGGATAATTATGAGTAATTGGGAGCATATATCAACAAAAGACTTTGGCTGGAATCTTTTTGAGGATAAGAACGGAAGAGAAACAAATCAAGTAAGAACTCTTTATGAAGGAAATCAGTATATTTGGGAGGTGTCCTTAAAAGCAAATTATAAAGCTGAATCACATTGGCATCCTTATGATATTATTCAAATATTCCTGGAAGGAGAATTTAAATCTGAAGGTGAAGGATCTTTTTATCCTGGAGATATCAGATGGGTTAAAGCCGGTCAATCAACAATTGAAAGTGGCGGCAGTGAGGGTTCTAGGTTTTATCTGATAGCCCTAGGCGGCAATATTCCATTGATGTGGGATGATTTATATGAAGTTCCTGAAGACCTAAAAAAGACACTGCAAGGCAGAGGGAGCGGAGTTGGGAAAGCCAATATTAATAAATTACCGTTTATTCCTTTTGAAGATGAATATGGACGCCCTACCCAGCCAGTACAGGTAATTTGCAATGAATCTCCTCACATTGTGAGAACAACTTTTGACCCTACCTATACCGCATCGGATCATTGGCACAAACACGATACAATGTATTTTATTATGGACGGTGAAATGTCTTTTAGTGATGACGAACCTATTTATAAAAAAGGTGATGTAAGAGTCGTTAAAGGGGGTTATTCATATGGCCCAGAGAAACCTGGAAAAGAAGGGGTAACGTTTATCTTAATATCAAACGGAGGACCTATTGATTTAAACTGGTCTGATATTAAAAAACCACCTTTAGTTAATTAGTTATTATTTTATTTCCTACTCCTTTCTTCCTGCTAACCAAAACATCGGGATAGAAAAGGATGAAATAATAGTAAAAAATAATAAAGTTTTTGTATAGGGTTCTTCAATTGGATTTATAGCTGTTTCGTTATAGAGAATTAGTGAGTCTAAAATTATACCCGCTCCTGTTGTTCCTAAAAACATTCCAATCATATTTAAGTTTAGTATAAAAAATGCAATCACAGTGGCCTTCATGTGAGGCGGCGCAAGCTCTTGAACTGTAGCAAACGCTGGCCCATAAACCGCCCCAAGCTGAAAAGCGCCAGCCATCATGGCAATCCAAAATATATATGATTCTGGTGAGATAATTCTCCCCACTATATTTAAAGGGAGAAGAAAAAGCATAACCCAGAATAAAAACATCGGTCTTTTAAGATTAAAATTTTTCAGGAACCAATCAGAGCCTAATCCTCCAAATAAATTCCCCAGTATACCAAATACTATAACAATTAGTCCTACATATTGAGCTATTTCGGCTCTATCAAAGCCCCTTTCCTGCACATACCATACCTGATCATAAACAGCTGCGCCAAGTACAAAATGATAAACAACACTGCCATAAATACAAAGCGTTAATGGCCTTGAGTTTTTTAATACTTTTATTAAATCATCCCTAATGGCCCGAAGATCTATTTTTTTATTTCTAATATCTTCATTATTTATTAATCTTGGAGTCTCCTTAATAAAAAACATTATTAAAGCAAGGAATACGCCTATTGTTCCTAATAAATAAAAGCACATTCTCCAACCAATTACTGGTCCTAGATAACCGGCTATTATAAGACTAAGGCCTGCCCCAATTGGTATGCCCATATAATAAGCACCAGTTACAAAACCCATTTTATTTTGAGGAAATCTATCACTAAGAATAGAAATAGATGTTGGGGTTAAAATTGATTCACCAACACCGATGAACATTCTAGGCAGTAATAGTCCAGAAAACCCTCTGGCGGCTCCAGATAGGACCGTTAAACAACTCCATAATGCAACACCTACAGCAATTAACTTAGGTCGATGAAATTTATCAGCCATAATTCCCATAAAAAGTCCCATTATGGAGTAAAAGAATAAAAATCCAAATCCTGTTAAAATACCAAACTGAGTATTTGTTAAAGAAAGGTCGGGAATAATAAAATTTGCAAAACTAGCCAGTAATTGTCTATCAACAAAATTCATTACATTTAGTATGATTAAAAAAACTAAAAATAAGTAATGGCTAGATTCTATTTTTTCTTTTTGTTTATTATCTGTCATTATGAATTATGTGATATATATAGTTATAGAATATTTTTTTATTATTAATTAAACAAGATGAAAGAAATGAAAACAACTACTATTTTTATATTATTAATAATTTTAATTTTACCTTCTAATTACGCCCTTTCCGACGAAAGAGTCTGTTTTGACACAAAGGATATAGACAGCATTATATTTAAAAAAGATTATTTATTATTTAAAAATAGAAGAGATGTTAATTATTCCTTAACCTGTAAGGGTAAAAGACACCTAACATTTCAAAGCCCGTTGATTATCGATCCACAAAAAATGGGCTATAAAATTTGCTCTAATGATGTGCTAAAATTGAAAGAATACTCATGTTTTGTTGATGAGATCATTTTGCTTGAAGAAAAAAAAGAAAATTAATTTAGTTACTTTGAAAAGTTATCTTAAATGAATAATAAAAAATATCTTTACTTGCTAGCAATTGCCATAGGAGTACTTATTTTTATAATTTTATTTCTTATTATGATTAATAAAATTCTTTTATTTTTTTATGGGTTTTAAGTTATGAGCTTCTTATTGATCTCCAAGATCAAAAATATCTAAATTATCCAGTTCTTCGTTCCAACCTAGACTTAAGTAGTCGTCAATTTTTATAGACTTTTTGATGCTCGGATCATCTCTGGTTAAATCGTCAATATAACCATCTACTTCTTTTTTTGCGTCTTGTATCTCTTTCTCTGTAAGGTTATCTGAAAAATACTCTGCCAAGTAAAGGGCCTCGTTTGATTGCTCTCTAGTCGGCGCTGTTATGTGTATGACAAGAACATCTTTAAAGGATTTATAAGAATTTTCTATTTTCTTTTCTTTTTTTTAGTCATTAAAAGCTTTTAATTTTAAAGTTCTTGTTTCTTAGTTCAGTCTCAACTTCTTCTTTGGCTTTTTTTATTTCATCATTCGACAGTTTATTTACCAATAAAGAGCCCTCTTTCCCTAACAAAAGCGCTGATTTGTAAGCTATATAGTTAGATTTTCTCATTAAAAATTAATTATCTCCCTCTTTAACAAAGATACCATCCACCATTCTACCCTTTCTATCCTTAATATCATTATATGCCGTTAAAAGGCATTCCTCCATGGTAACTCCCTGACGTTCCATAATATTCAACATAACAACCATCATATCGCCAAGATCATCCTTCACATCCTTACCCTTGCAAACACTATCGCTTAGCTCTCCTAGCTCCTGCATTAATTTAAGAACCTGATCTTTATCTTTACTTCCATTTATTAGGTTTCTATCGTGATGCCACTGTATTATTAGCTTTGATAGTTCTTCCATTTTTATCTTCCTTTTTTAGCTTGTATCCAAGGGGTAATTACATTTGATGCAGGATTCTTGGGTTAACTCCTTAACTAGACTTTTATGGTTACAGTTGATACATGCAATTTCATCTTCAAGGCATTCAACTAGAGATTTAACTTCTTTTTCAGCCTTGTCTAGCTCAGAACTAGGTAATTCTGAGGCCACTAGTTTTGCTACCTCTAAATACTCTCCAGCATTATCTTGATCTTGAGCTGTAACAGACATAAATAAAGCATTCCTGAATACTTCATAAGAGTTTTTTGGGTTTTCTTTTAAGTGAAATGGAAACATTCGATAATAATAATATATTTAAAAGAAATTATAAATAATTAATCTTTATTTTTTTTTATTATTTTAATTTTTAGTATATTGGCTACTTCATTAATACCACCAGCATTTACAATATCAGTATAGCCAAGAGATCTCATAATTTCTTTAGCCTCTTCCGATCGTCGACCACTTCGACAGTATAAAAATATTTTTGTATTCCTGTCCTTAATTACACTAGTGATTTTACTTTTAATATTCTGTAATGGGACGTGAATGGCACCATTAAGATGACTAGCATTCCATTCTTTGAGAGTTCTAACGTCAATTAGGGTGGCGTCACTAGCGAAGGCATTAACGCTTACTAAAGCTGCCAAGACTAAAGATAAGATTAATTTCTTCATAATTTATCCTCCCTAGCCTTTTTTAAGAATATTTAAGTGGTACTACAAAAAATAATTTTTTTTAAGATTTTAACTGTTTAATTAAGATATTTTTTAATCAAAAAAAGGGGACTTAAAAAATTAATTAAGCCCCCTTTAATTCTAAACTAAAGTTATTTAAGCGTTTGAGTCTTTTACTGCTGCTGCGTAGATCACAAGGCCAAATAAGATTTTGTTAACAAAATCTGCAAGGTTATAAATTAGGTTTAGACTTGATGCGTCTACACCCCCAACCGTTAGATACCCAAGGAAGTAACCAGCAGGATAAATAGCCCAACCGAGTGTTATAATCCATTTCATTGCGGAATAAGCAGTTTGCGCAGTTGCATTTCCACTTTCAGAGTTTGCTTTTGCAGTTTCACCAGCAAAGATTTCATAAATAATGAATAACCAAGCCGCAATTCCAACAACAAATGCTGGAAGTGCAGGAACTAATCCTGCTTCGCCAAGATACCCGGATATTAACATTACTAAAGAACCTATAAGCAATTTATAAAATATTGCAGCTCTAACAGTTGTTACAGCTTTTAGAATTAAATAAAATTCAATAACTAAAAGTGGAACAGTTAGTAGCCAATCAATATATCTGTATACAGTTGGTGATTCGCCAGTTTCTATCCACATTCCTCTCATGTAGAGGTAGTGCCAAAAGGCTATTCCTGTTACCAAGCCAGCAACAGTTAAAGATGTTTTCCATTTGTCATTTACAGATCCTCTTTCTAAAAAGAAAAATGCTGTAGCAGCAAGTAATGCTGCAGAGACAAACCAGAAAGAAATACCGACATAATCGGTTTGTGCTAAAACAGTATGCATAATTTTAATCTCCTTTGATTAATAATGTTTTGATTCGAATTAGAATTGACCTTATGTAGCAACTAAACCACTGTCAATTTTAATTATCACAAATTTAATAAATTTAAATATAAAGATAAAATAATATTTAGATAGCTTTGATATTTTATTTAACTAGAGATTCTCCAAATTCAAATAAAATTCCATCAGGACCCTCAACAAACATAACGATAGCAAGGTTTCCAATTACATATGGCTCAGTATGAATCTTGCCTCCACGAGCCACAATTATATCGCGAGCAGCCCTAACATCGTCAACCACAAATTGGACCATTGTCATACCAACAATATCATTTGGTTTTCCTACCCAGGTAGGCCTAGAGATAGGAACATCCCAGAATTTAATTTGAGTAAGGCCCATAACGTAGCGATGCACACTACCTTTTGTTTCAATAGGCTCTAAGCCAAGAATATTGTTTAAAAATGCACCCATTTTATCCATATTTGATACACCAAGACCAATCTGAGCCTGCTTAAAGCTAACACCAGGTGACTCTTCGTCTAAAAATATAAGCTCTATCTGGTTATCATCATAATCCCTTATCTCAAATCGACTCGAGCCAATAAGACCAATATTTTCATCGGAAAACTCAGGTAATTCCATTCCATTTTCTCTCATGCGCGTAATAATCCCTGCTCGCTTTTCCTTTGGTAATAATATAGTTAGCTGTCTGATCCCACGCGCATTAAATCTTCCACCTTTAATTTGTGAGTTTTCTTTCTTTTTTATAATAAATTTTAATTCTGTATCACCTGCTAAATATCGGATCATGAGACGTTCGCCAGGAAGAATGACATTGGGTATCCTTTTAAGATCAAGAATTTTCCCATATAGATTCTCTGTTTCGGGCCCATTTGATGCAGAATAAACTAAATTAAGTTGATCCTCAGTCAAACCAAATGGTAGCGGTAAATTTGATTCTGAGAAAACATCACCAAAAGTTATAACAGCCAGCAGTAAGGATAAGATTAATTTACTCATTAGCTAACAGACCTTTCTTACAAAGGTACTCAAAATAGATAATATTACCTTTTGCATCGACAACATACTTATCAGAAACCTTCATTGACCACCTCCCAACGCCTGTTTTATTTATATATTCTGGAATAAAATCCAAAGAACTGTATGTTGGTGGAGAGCATCTTCCCAGCACCTTAACTTCGTCTATAGAG
>Ga0114997_10001407_pt1 | contig 20006 bp, 24 predicted proteins | sample ArcticOcean_MG_C_2_FD_87045 | JGI IMG/M metagenome (GOLD analysis project Ga0114997, IMG submission 87045) | Marine microbial communities from western Arctic Ocean - ArcticOcean_MG_CB4_136 | ecosystem: Environmental > Aquatic > Marine > Oceanic | place: Arctic Ocean: Canada Basin | collected...
AGCTGGAGTGGTAACTAAAATTATAAAATAAGCTACTAGGAGCGTAGCTCAATTGGTAGAGCGCCGGTCTCCAAAACCGGAGGTTGGGGGTTCGATTCCCTCCGCTCCTGCCAAAGAAAAAAAAAAAATGATTAACCCATTAAGATTTATTCAGTCAGTAAAACAAGAGGCATTTAAAGTTAGTTGGCCTACAAAAAAGGATGTTATGCTTGGTGCAGTAATGGTTTTTGTTTTAGCCTCTCTGGCCTCAATATTTTTTTTACTATTAGACCAGATATATAAGTTTTTATTGGATATAATTTTAACTGTAAATTTTTAAAATGATAAATTGGTATATAGTTCAAACTTTTTCTGGTTTTGAACAAAAAGTAGCTGAAACAATAAAAGAGATGATACAAAAGAAAGATTTAAATGATAAAATCAGCGACGTTTTAGTTCCAACTCATGAAGTAACTGAAGTTAAAAAAGGCAAACGAGTAAAAAAGAGTAAAAAGTTTTTCCCAAGTTATCTTTTGGTAAAAATGGAAATGAATAAGGAACTTTATCATATGATTAAAAATATTCAAAAAGTTACAGGATTTTTAGGCACTACCGGGACACCGGCACCAGTTTCTGACCAAGAAATAGATAAAATATTAGGTAATATAAAAGATGGTGCAATAGCACCAGAACCTAGTATGACTTTTGAAGTTGGAGAACAAGTTAAAGTTTGTGAAGGACCATTTTCTTCTTTTAGTGGATTAGTCGAGGATGTGGATGAAGACAAGTCTAAACTTAAAGTGTCAGTGTCCATTTTTGGTAGACCTACACCTATAGAACTTGAGTTTAACCAGGTAGAAAAGGCTTAATATGGCGAAAGAAATTACAGGTTACGTCAAATTGCAAATTAAGGGTGGACAAGCAAACCCAGCTCCACCTGTCGGTCCAGCTTTAGGGCAAAGAGGAATAAATATAATGGAATTTTGTAAAGCTTTTAACGAAAAAACTAAAAGTTTCATGGGAAAACCAGTTCCAGTAGTTATAACAGTTTATAAAGATAAAAAGTTTGATTTTATAATTAAATCTCCTCCAGCATCTCATTTTATAAAAGAGGCAGCTAAACTAAAAGGAGGTTCAAAAGAACCTGGCCGTGTTGTTGTCGGCTCTATTACTTTAAAACAAGCTGAGAAAATAGCTCAAGAAAAAATGGCAGACTTAAATGCACATGATTTAAAACAAGCTGTTAAAATAATCTGTGGATCAGCAAGATCAATGGGTATAGAGGTCAAAGAATAATGAAAAACAAACACTCAAAAAGATTTAAGAAAATATTAGAGAATATAAAAGACAAGAGCGCATTTAAGATTGAAGATGCAATTAATATTGTTAAAAAAAATTGTACAACTAAATTTGATGAATCTATTGATGTTTCTCTATTATTAAACCTTAAACAGAAAAAAGAAGAATTTACTCTAAGAACTGTTGTAAATCTCCCTAATGGAAATGGAAAAAAAATAAAAGTTGCTGTTTTATGTGAAGATAGCAAAATTGGCGAAGCAAAAAATTCTGGAGCAGAATTATTTGGTTCTGAAAATTTAATTAAAGATATTACAGCTGGTAAAATTAATTTTGATAAACTTATTTCTACACCATCCATGATGTCAAAGATGGGTAAACTTGGAAAAATTCTTGGTCCAAAAGGATTGATGCCAAATCCTAAACTTGGCACCGTTACAAATGACATAAAATCAGCTGTTAACTCCTTAAAAACTGGTCAAATTGAAATTAGAAATGATAAAGATGGTAATCTCGGAGCTTCCATTGGTAAGAAAAGTTTTTCTGATGTTAAAATAAAAGAAAATTTTGATTCATTAATAGAAACAATCACTAAAGAAAAACCTAGTGGAATAAAAGGTAACTTTATTGTATCTACCTTTCTTACATCTACTATGGGTACTTCTTATAAATTGAAGCTAGGTAAATAATTATGATGCATAAAGATAAGAAACAAACATACATTCAAGAAATGAAAGATTTCTTTGGAAAAACAGATTCTATTTTTGTTACTCATTATCAAGGTCTTACAGTTAAGCAAATTGACCAATTAAGAGCAGAAATGAGAAAGCATGGTGTTCTTTTTAAAATTACTAAAAATAGAATTACAAAGCTTGCATTAGAAGGAAGCAAATTCAAAAAATTAGAAAATTTATTCACAGGACCAACAGCGGTGGCATTTTCAGAAGATGCTATCATTTCGGCTAAAATTTTAACTAAATTTGCCAAAACTAATCCTAGTTTAAAAATTATTGGCGGAATCATGGATAAGGAACCTCTTTCACTTGAAGAGGTGGAAAAAATTGCCACACTACCAACATTAAATGAAGCAAGGGCCAATATTATTGGTATTTTGACCACTCCAATGAAAAAAATAATGAGTATTTTACTTGCGCCTGGCTCAAAAATTGCTATTTTGGCGCTCGCAAAGAGTAAAAAAAATTAAACTAATAAGGATTCTTAATGGCAGATTTAAATAAAATTGTAGACGAATTATCAAAACTAACAGTTGTAGAAGCGGCAGACCTTTCAAAACAATTAGAAGAAAAATGGGGAGTAACAGCAGCAGTAGCAGCAGCAGCACCCATTGCAGCTGGAGCTGCAGTAGAAGAAAAATCTGAATTTACTATCTTTCTTTCTTCGTTTGGTGATAAAAAAATAAATGTTATTAAAGAAGTGAGATCACTCACAGGCTTAGGTTTAAAAGAAGCAAAAGATTTAGTAGAAGCTGCTCCGAAAGAAGTGAAAACTGGCGTTCCGAAAAAAGAAGCGGAAGAAGCTAAGACAAAATTAGAAGCAGCAGGCGCTAAAGTAGAATTAAAATAGTTTTTTTTAACATTAAAATTTAGTTTACATCAACAGATGTAGAATTATACATGGATTTATCTTTTACTGAAAAGAAAAGTGTAAGGAAAAGTTTTGGCAAGTTAGTGGAAACTTTATCTATCCCTAATTTAATAGAAGTTCAAAAAAAATCTTATAAACAATTCTTAACCTCAAAAGATCAGAACGAAGCTGTTATACAGAAAGGATTACACAGTGTTTTCAAAAGTATATTTCCTATAGAAGAATTATCTGACAAAGCTACACTTGAATACATTTCCTTTCGTTTAGAAAAACCTAAGTTCGATGTTCAAGAATGCAGAGAAAGGGATTTATCTTATTCTTCTTCACTAAAACCAACTCTGCGATTAGTTATTTATGATATAGACCAAGAAAAAAATACTAAGCAAATTCTTTCAGCTAAAGAACAAGAGGTTTACATGGGTGATATACCATTAATGACTCCAAGCGGAACTTTCGTAATTAACGGTGTTGAAAGAGTAGTTGTGAATCAAATGCATCGTAGCCCAGGTGTATTTTTTGATCACGATAAAGGCAAAACACATGCTAGTGGTAAATTACTTTTTAACTGCAGAATAATCCCCAATAGAGGCTCTTGGTTAGATTTTGAATATGATGCAAAAGATCTTTTGTATTTTAGAATAGATAGAAAAAGAAAATTACCAATCACAACTTTACTTTATGCATTAGGGTATAAAAAAAAAGAAATGTTAGAGTTATTTTATGATTTTAAAAATTTTAATTTTATAAAAAGTAAAGAAAATTGGGAAACTAAATTTAATCCTGAAGATTATAAACGTCCTATAAAATTGAGAAGTGATCTTATTAATTCAAAAGATAGTAAAACAGTTCTTAAAAAAGGTTCTAAAATAAATTTTCCTATTGCTAAAAAGCTATACGACGAAGGATTAAAACATGTTTTATATTCTGCAGACTTTTTTCTTGGAAAATATGTAAAAGAAGATTTATCTGATCCTAACAAAAATGAGGTTTTTTTAGTTGCTGGAGCTTCGATAGATCAGGAAAGTTTAGATAGAATAATAGAGTGTAAAATTTCTTCCCTTGAGATAGCTGATATTGATCCAATTAACAAAGGTCCTTATTTGATAGATACGCTGAATATAGACAAATCAAATACAAAAGAAGAAGCAATAAATGAAATTTATAAAGTTCTGCGTCCTGGAGAACCACCATCTTTTGAAGTAGCTAACGAAATATTTAACAATTTATTTTTTAAGTCAGAACGCTATGATCTTTCTGATGTCGGTAGAGTTAAATTAAATAACAAATTACAATTAAAATGTAGTGACAGCATCACTATACTTAGAAATGATGATCTCATAGCCATTATTCAACATATGTTAGATTTAAAAGATGGAAAAGGTGAAGTTGATGACATTGATCATCTTGGAAACAGACGTGTTAGATCAGTGGGAGAGCTGGTGGAAAATCAGTTCCGAATTGGTATTTTAAGAATGGAAAGAGTAATAAAAGAAAAAATGTCAGTTCTTTTAGAAGTAGAATCAGCAATGCCTCAAGATCTTATAAATCCACGACCAATTTCTGCTGCAATGAAAGATTTTTTTGCTACATCTCAACTTTCTCAGTTTATGGATCAAACAAATCCGTTATCAGAGATTACACACAAGAGAAGAGTGTCAGCTTTAGGACCAGGTGGCCTTACAAGAGAAAGGGCAGGTTTTGAAGTTAGAGATGTCCATCCTACGCACTATGGACGTATATGCCCAATAGAAACTCCGGAAGGACCGAATATTGGTCTAATAAATAGCTTAGCAACATTTGCTAGAGTTAATAAATATGGCTTTTTAGAAAGCCCTTATAGAAAAGTTACAGATGGTGTTGTTACTAGCAAAATTGAATATCTATCTGCAGTTGAAGAAGAAAAATTTACAATAGCCCAAGCAAACTCACATATAGATGATAAAGGGAATTTTACAGAAGATCTTTTGTCATGCAGAAAGGGTCTAAATTTTTTGTTATCCAAACCTGATACTGTTGAGTACGTGGATGTTTCGCCAAAACAATTAGTTTCTGTTGCTGCATCTCTCATACCATTTTTAGAAAATGATGATGCTAACAGAGCTTTAATGGGATCTAATATGATGAGACAAGCAGTTCCGTTATTAAAACCGGAATCACCTTTAGTGGGAACAGGTATAGAAAAAGATGTTGCAGTAGATTCAGGAGCGACCATAATAGCTAAGAGAGATGGTGTAGTTGATAAAATTGATGGAAAAAGAATAGTAGTAAAAGCTTCAGAAAAAGATTTATCTAAATCTGGTACAGATATATATAATTTACTTAAGTTTCAAAAATCTAACCAAAACACAACAATAAATCAAAAGCCTTTGGTAAAAGTTGGTGACGTAATTAAAAGCGGAGATATAATTGGTGATGGACCAGCAACAAAACTAGGGGAATTAGCTTTAGGAAAAAACATAACTGTCGCTTACATGCCCTGGCTTGGTTATAATTTTGAAGATTCTATTTTAATTTCCGAAAGATGCGTTACTGATGATGTATTTACTTCAATACATATTGAAGAATATGAATTGATGTCCAGAGATACAAAACTAGGAACTGAAGAAATCACAAGAGACATACCAAATATAAGTGAAGAATCGTTAAGAAATTTAGATGAATCGGGCGTTGTCTACATTGGCGCAGAGGTTAAAGCTGGCGATATATTAGTTGGAAAAGTTACACCAAAAGGTGATACTATATCAAATCCTGAAGAAAAATTACTTAGATCAATATTCGGCGAAAAAGCTACAGATGTTAGAGATTCTTCATTAAAAATGCCTCCAGGCAGCACTGGTATTGTAGTTGACGTTCGAGTCTTCAATAGACATGGAATTGAAAAAGACGAAAGATCAACAGCTATTGAAAGATCTGAAATCGAAGTTGTTCAAGAAGACAAATCTGCAGAAGAAGAAATTCTTGAAAGAAATATTAAATTGCGTGCGGTTGAAATGATCAAAAACAAAAAATTAAATTCTGAATTTAAATCATTTAAACCTAAAAGCACAATACCAGATCTAGATTTAGAAGAAATTAGTCTAAATGACTTCTGGAAAATACAATTCGAAGATGCAAAAACAAATGATGATTTAAAAATTTTAAGAAATCAATATTCTAATGTTAGTAAAGATATAAAAGATAGATTTGAAGACAAAGTTACCAAAATTCAACAAGGTGACGACCTTTTACCAAATGTTTTAAAAATGGTAAAAGTTTTTGTTGCTGTAAAGAGAAGTTTAAAACCTGGTGACAAAATGGCTGGAAGACATGGTAACAAAGGTGTCATAAGTAAAATTGTACCTGTAGAGGATATGCCTTACATGGAAAATGGGAAACCAGTTGATGTTGTTCTTAATCCCCTTGGTGTACCTAGCAGAATGAATGTTGGCCAAATTTTAGAAGCTCATTTAGGGTGGGCTTGTTCAGAGTTAGGGGAAAAGATTAATCAAGTAATAAAAGATAACCAAGAATCAAAAAAAAGAAATGAACAAATATCTCAAATACTTAAAAAAGTTTATGGAGATAAAATTTTTAATGAACAATTAAAAAAACTTAATTCTAAAGAATTCGATGAATTGTCGACTAATTTATCTTATGGAGTGCCTATAGCAACGCCAGTTTTTGATGGCGCTTCCGTTGACGATGTAACTAAGCTTCTAGAGCTTGCTGGCTTACCTCCTTCTGGTCAAACACACTTATGGGACGGAAGAACTGGAGAAAAATTTGATAGAAAAGTTACAGTTGGAATAATATATATGTTAAAACTTCATCATTTAGTTGAAGACAAAATTCACGCAAGATCAACAGGTCCTTACAGTTTAGTTACACAACAACCTTTAGGAGGCAAAGCTCAACTAGGTGGACAAAGATTTGGTGAAATGGAAGTTTGGGCTTTAGAAGCATATGGAGCTTCATATACATTGCAAGAAATTTTAACAGTAAAATCAGATGACGTTGCTGGGCGAACTAAAGTTTATGAAACTATTGTTAAAGGTGATGATAAATTTGAATCTGGCGTACCAGAATCTTTTAATGTTTTAGTAAAAGAAATTAAATCATTGGGTTTAAATATAGATTTAAATTAAAAAATTATGCAAAAAGATATAGATAAATTATTTGGCAATAAGGATCCGATAGAAAAAAGATTCAGTAAAATTAAAATTACTATAGCAAGTCCAGAAAAAATTAAATCATGGTCATTTGGTGAAATAAAGAAACCTGAGACAATTAATTACAGAACTTTTAGACCTGAAAAAGATGGGCTATTTTGTTCAAGAATATTTGGTCCCATAAAAGATTATGAATGTTTATGTGGTAAATACAAAAGAATGAAATTTAGGGGAATCATTTGTGAAAAATGTGGAGTAGAAGTTACTAAATCTAACGTTAGAAGAGATAGAATGGGTCATATTGATTTAGCATGTCCCGTTGCACACATATGGTTTTTGAAATCTTTACCTAGCAGAATATCTGCAGCAGTTGATATGAAACTTAAAGATGTAGAAAAAGTTTTATATTTTGAGAGTTTTATGGTTGTTGAACCAGGTCTCACTGAGTTGAAAAAAAATCAACTTCTTTCAGAAGATGAATACGTCAAAGCACAAGAAAAATATGGTGATGATGCTTTTGAAGCTGGTATTGGAGCTGAAATTATTAGAAAAATTTTAATGAATTTAGATCTTAAAGCTGAAAGAGACAAATTAAAAGAAATGCTTAAAGAAATTAAGTCTAAAGTTGCTGAAGAAAAAGCTCTTAAAAGATTAAAACTAATGGAAGCTTTTATAACTTCTGGCAACAAACCTGAGTGGATGATTTTAACTACTATACCAGTTATTCCACCAGAATTGAGACCTCTTGTGCCTCTTGATGGTGGAAGATTCGCAACTTCTGATCTTAATGATCTTTATAGAAGAGTTATAAATAGAAATAACAGATTAAAAAGATTAATTGATTTAAAGGCCCCAGACATAATTGTAAGAAATGAAAAAAGAATGTTACAAGAATCTGTTGATGCGTTATTTGATAACGGAAGAAGAGGTAGAGTAATTACTGGAACAGGTAAGAGACCGCTTAAATCTTTAGCTGAAATGTTAAAAGGTAAACAAGGAAGATTTAGACAAAATTTATTAGGAAAAAGAGTTGATTATTCAGGAAGATCAGTAATTGTTGCTGGACCAGAATTAAAATTACATCAATGCGGATTACCTAAAAAAATGGCTGTTGAATTATTCAAACCTTTTCTTTACGCTAGATTAGATAAATTGGGTTTAGCATCAACCATAAAACAAGCAAAAAGAATGGTAGAGAAAGAGAAACCAGAAATCTGGGACGCCTTAGAAACCATAATAAGAGAACATCCCGTGATATTAAATAGAGCACCTACGTTACATAGACTTGGGGTTCAAGCATTTGAAGCTAAGCTGATAGAAGGTAGTGCAATAGAATTACATCCTTTAGTATGCTCGGCATTTAATGCAGATTTTGATGGAGACCAAATGGCAGTTCACATACCACTAAGTATAGAGGCACAATTAGAAGCTAGGGTTTTGATGATGTCAACAAATAATATATTAAGCCCATCAAATGGAAAACCTATAATAGTTCCAAGCCAAGATATGGTTTTAGGTTTATATTATTTATCACAATCACTTGACGTTGAAACTGCAGACAGAAAACCAAAAGGTTATTTTAATACTATTACTGAAGTTGAGCAGGCAATAGAAACTAGCCATATAAGTTTGCATTCTGATATAATTTGTAGATATGAAAACATCGATAAAGATGGAAATAAAGTTTTCGAAAAATATAAAACTACAGCAGGTAGATTTATACTTTCAAGCATTTTACCAAAAAATTATAAAATTAAATTTTCTTTAATTGATAGACTGTTGACAAAAAAAAATGTTTCTGAAGTAATTGACCTTGTTTATCGCCACTGTGGTCAAAAAGAAACTGTAATTTTTTGTGATAAACTAAAAGCATTAGGTTTTAAACATGCTTTTAAAGCTGCTATTTCATTTGGAAAAGATGATTTAATTATACCAAAAACTAAAGAAAAATTTGTTAATGATGCTAAAAAATTAATTGAGGATTACGAGGGTCAGTATGCAGAAGGTTTAATTACAAGAGGTGAAAAATATAACAAAGTAATTGATGTTTGGTCAAAATGTACAGACCAAGTTGCAAATGAGATGATGAAAGGTATTTCTTCAGCTACCAAAATAAGAGATACCGGACTAATAGAAACCAACTCAGTATTTATGATGGCTAACTCTGGGGCAAGAGGTTCCGCTGCTCAAATGAAGCAGTTAGCTGGCATGAGAGGATTAATTGCAAAACCATCTGGAGAAATTATTGAAACACCAATAACTGCAAATTTTAAAGAAGGTTTGACAGCTTTAGAATACTTTAACTCCACTCACGGAGCTAGAAAAGGTTTAGCAGACACAGCATTAAAGACAGCTAACTCAGGTTATTTGACTAGAAGACTTTGTGATGTAGCACAAGATATATCTATTACAAAAGATTTCTGTGGTGCAAAAACAAAAGATTCTATCACTTTATCAGAAATTATAGATGGAGGTAATATTATAGTGAGTTTAGCTGATCGAGTGCTTGGTAGATCTGCAGCTGAAGATATTAAACACCCTATAACCGGCGAAGTATTAGCTAAGAAAAAATGTTTAATAGATGAAGATTTATGTGAAAAAATTGACACCGCTGGTGTTAAAACTATTCGTGTTCACTCAGTAATGACTTGTACATCTAAAGAAGGTGTTTGCGCAACTTGTTACGGAAGAGATCTATCACGCGGTAAATTAGTAACAATAGGTGAAGCGATTGGAATGATAGCTGCTCAATCTATTGGTGAGCCTGGAACGCAATTAACAATGAGAACCTTTCACGTTGGTGGAACCGCCCAAATTAAAGAAGAATCAAATGCAATTGCCCACTCATCAGGAAAAATAAGTATTATAAATAGAAATATTATTGAAGACTCAAGAAAAAATAAAATTATTATGGGAAGAAATACTCAAATATCTATAGAAGACAACATGGGTCAACAACTTGCTTTTTATAAAGTACCGTACGGAGCAAAACTTTTTTGTGATAATGGAGAAGAAATAAAAAAAGGTAAAAAAATATGTGAATGGGATCCATACACTTTACCTGTTATTGCTGAAAAAAGTGGTATAGCGAGTTATATGGATTTAGTAGATGGAATTTCTCTTGCAGAAATAGCTGATGATGCTACTGGTATAACTTCTAAATCTGTTATGGATTGGAGATCTCAATCCAAAAACACTGAACTAAAACCCAGAATAACTTTAAGAGATAGCAAAGGTAATGTTATTAAAAAGGCTGATGATAATGAGGCTAGGTATTATTTAGTACCTGACTCGATTCTTTCTGTTAACGATGGACAAAATGTTTCTGCTGGAGATGTATTAGCAAGACTTCCAAAAGCAACATCTAAGACAAAAGATATAACTGGAGGCCTGCCAAGAGTTGCAAATTTGTTTGAAGCTAGAAAACCTAAAGACAGCGCTATAATAGCTGAGAATGATGGAGTAATTCAATTTGGTAAAGAGCTTCGAGGTAAACAAAAAGTTTCAATAATTAAAACTGACAACACTTCTTCAGCGTATTTAATTCCAAAAGGTAAGCACATTAATTTTAACGAAGGAGAAAAAATCAAAAAAGGTGAGTATTTACTTGATGGAAGTCCTGCTCCACACGATATTTTAAGAATTTTAGGTGTAGAAGCTTTAACAGAGTATTACGTAGCTGAAGTTCAGGAGGTATATCGTCTTCAAGGAGTTGTTATTAATGACAAGCATATTGAAACTATATTAAGACAAATGCTTAAAAAAGTTGAAATAAAAGCTCCCGGAGACTCAAAGTATTTAACTGGTGAACTTGTTGATAAAATAGATTTAGACATAGCAAATGATGAATTAAAAAAAGATAATAAAAAAATTGCAGAGGCTGAAAGAATTTTATTAGGTATTACTAAAGCTTCACTTCAAACAAATTCATTTATTTCAGCAGCTTCCTTTCAAGAAACTACAAGAGTACTAACTGATGCAGCTATAAAAGGAAAAGTTGATACATTAAAAGGGTTAAAGGAAAACGTTATCGTAGGCCGTCTAATTCCTGCTGGTACCGGTTATACAAAAATTAAATGGCAAAAAGCTGCTGATGCAAGAGATGCAGCAATTAGAGAAAAAGCAAACAATGATTCTGCTGAAGAAACTGCAGATAAGCTGCTTCCAGCTAGCTAAAAAACTACATTTTTATTGGTTATTCTGTTGACTTTAAACTTTTCAATTAGTAGTTTAGCGCAATTTTGATGGTTAGAAGTGAGGTTAGATTATCCTTATACACTAACTAATTTATTATTTTACTAAGTGTAAAAATTCTTCTCATCATCATTTTTATATAAATTATGCCAACTATTAACCAGTTGATAAAAAGGTCTAGAATAAAACCAAAGCTTAGAAGTAAAGTTCCAGCTTTAGAAAGATCTCCTCAAAAAAGAGGCGTATGCACGAAAGTTTACACAACAACACCAAAAAAACCAAACTCAGCCTTAAGAAAAGTTGCTAGAGTAAGATTGTCAAACGGTCATGAGGTAACTTGTTATATTCCAGGAGAAGGACACAACCTTCAAGAACACTCTGTTGTATTAATTAGAGGTGGAAGAGTAAAAGATTTACCTGGTGTTCGTTACCATATCTTAAGAGGTAACCTTGATACACAAGCCGTTACTGCAAGAAAACAACAAAGATCTAAATATGGAGCTAAAAAACCAAAATAAGATAAAAATATGTCTAGAAAAAATAGAGCTCCCAAAAGAATTTTTTACCCCGATGCTAAATATCAATCTTTAGTATTATCTAAATTTATAAATTTCGTAATGTACGATGGAAAAAAAACAGCTGCAGAAAAAATTATTTATGATGCTTTAGAAAAGATAAAAACTAAAACTAGTGAAGATCCTATTAAAATATTTAATGATGCAATAAGTAATATAAGACCGAATTTAGAAGTTAGATCAAGAAGAGTAGGTGGGGCTACCTATCAAGTTCCTCAAGAAGTCAAAGCCCAGAGATCTCAAACTTTGGCTTTAAGATGGCTTTTAGAAGCGACAAGAAAAAGAAAAAACAAAACTATGTCCGAAAAATTATTTAATGAACTTATAGATGCATCTCAAAAAAAAGGGGCTGCGATTAAGAAAAGAGAAGACACTCATAAAATGGCTGAGTCAAACAAAGCGTTTGCTCATTACAGGTGGTAATTATGTCACGAACTCATGCGTTAAATAAATATAGAAACATTGGCATCATGGCACATATAGATGCTGGAAAAACTACAACGACTGAAAGAATACTTTATTACACTGGCAAAGGTCACAAAATTGGTGAAGTCCATGATGGAGCCGCAACCATGGACTGGATGGAGCAAGAGCAAGAAAGAGGAATTACAATAACATCAGCTGCCACAACGTGTTTTTGGAAAGATCATAGAATTAATATTATAGATACACCTGGCCACGTAGATTTCACGATAGAAGTCGAGAGATCTCTAAAAGTTCTAGATGGAGCAGTTTGTGTTTTTGATGGTGTAGCAGGCGTCGAACCACAATCTGAAACAGTTTGGAGACAAGCTGATAAATATAAAGTTCCAAGAATCTGTTTTGTTAATAAACTAGATAGAACTGGTGCTGATTTTTTTATGTGCGTTGATATGATTAAAGAACGTCTCGGTGCTAAACCTTTAGCTTTACAAATACCAGTCGGCATAGAAGCTGATTTAAAAGGTGTGGTAGATCTAGTTAAAATGAAAGCTGTTTTGTGGAAAGATGAAAACCTTGGTGCAGAATTTGAATATACTGAAATCCCAGCTGAATTAAAAGATAAAGCTGAAAAATATAGAAAAGAACTAGTTGAAACTGCTGTAGAACAAGATGAAAAATTAATGGAAAGTTATTTAAATGGCAAAGAAATATCAGAAACTGATTTGATATCTTGTATCCGAAAAGGTTGCATAAATTTTGATTTTGTTCCAGTTTTGACTGGATCTGCCTTTAAAAACAAAGGTGTTCAACCACTATTAGACGCTGTTGTTGATTTTTTACCAAGTCCAATTGACATTGGATCCATAAAGGGAACTAAACCTAATTCAAAAGATGAAATTGAAAGAAAATTCGATGATAAAGAACCATTTTCTGCTTTAGCTTTTAAAGTTGCAACTGACCCATTTGTTGGAACTTTAACTTTTATAAGAATTTACTCTGGTACATTAAAAGCTGCGACAGGTATTTACAATACATCAAAAGATAAAGAAGAAAGAGTTGGAAGAATGCTTTTAATGCATGCTAATGATAGAGAAGATGTTAAGGAAGCGAATTCTGGCGATATAGTTGCATTAGCAGGACTAAAATATACAATTACAGGTCACACTTTATCAGAAGAATCTAATCCTATTTTATTAGAGCCAATGGAATTTCCAGATCCAGTTATTGAGATTGCTGTTGAGCCAAAAACTAAAGCTGACCAAGAAAAAATGGGAGAAGCTTTAGGTAGATTAGCTAGAGAAGATCCTTCATTCAGAGTTACTACAGACGAGGAATCTGGACAAACAATAATAAAGGGAATGGGTGAATTACATCTTGATATTATTGTTGATAGAATGAAAAGAGAGTTTAAAGTTGAGGCAAATATTGGTGCGCCACAAGTAGCTTACAGAGAAACTATTTTAAAATCATCTACCGTTACATATATACATAAAAAGCAAAGTGGAGGTGCAGGCCAATTTGCAAAGGTTGAGTTATGTGTTGAACCACTAGAAGCTGGAAAGGGTAGAGAAATTGAAAATAAGATTAAGGGTGGAGCAATACCAAAAGAATTTATTCCTGGCGTAGAAAAAGGAGTTGAGAGTGTAGCTGACAGTGGGATACTAGCAGGGTTTCCTTTAATTGATTATAAAGTCACTATATTAGATGGCCTTCATCATGATGTTGATTCAAGTGTTCTAGCATTTGAAATAGCATCAAGATATTGTTTTAAGGAAGCTTGCACAAAAGCGTCTCTGAAACTTTTAGAACCTGTAATGAGAGTTGAGGTTATAACACCAGAAAATTATATGGGCGATGTTATTGGAGATTTAAATAGTAGAAGAGGTCAAGTTTCAACAACAGACAAAAGAGGAAACGCTACAGTAATTAGCGCAATGGTTCCCTTAGCTAATATGTTTGGGTATATAAATAATTTAAGATCTATGTCTCAAGGAAGAGCCCAGTATTCAATGTTTTTTGATCATTATGAAAAAGTTCCTCAAAACGTACAAGAAGAAGTAACAAAAAAATTAGCATAATTTTATGGATAAACAAAATATAAGAATACATTTAAAAGCTTACGATAATAAAATTTTAGATTTATCTACTATTGAAATAGTAAATACTGCTAAAAGAACAGGAGCTCAAGTAAGAGGGCCTATACCACTACCAACAAAAAAAGAAATTTTTACCGTCCTGAGGTCTCCTCATATAGATAAAAAAAGTAGAGAACAGTTTGAAACTAGAACCCACAAAAGAATGATAGATATAATAGAACCAACACCACAAACAGTTGAAGCACTTATGAAATTAGATTTAGCATCAGGGGTAGATATAGAAATTAAATTATAAAAAATATGAGCATAGGATTGATAGGAAAAAAAATTGGGATGACAAGAGAATTTCTAGAAACAGGAATATCAGTACCTGTCACTGTACTTTCTATTGAAAAAGGTAGAATTTTAGATGTTTTTACTAAAGATAAAAGAGGGTATGACGCTGTAAGAGTTGGATTTGGTAAAATTAAAACATCAAAACTTACCAAACAGATGAAAGGTGTTTTTGCAAAAAAAGGAGCTGAACCAAAGAAAATTTTAAAAGAATTTAGAGTTGACAATATTTCTGATTATAAAGAAGGTAATGAAATTGGTTTAGAACTCTTTGAAAAACAAAAATTTGTTGATATTACATCCAAAACTATAGGAAAAGGTTTTGCCGGTGTAATGAAAAGACATAATTTTGGAGGTTTAAGGGCTTCTCATGGTGTTTCTGTATCTCATAGATCTCATGGTTCAACGGGTCAAAACCAAGACCCGGGAAAAGTTTTCAAAGGTAAAAAAATGGCTGGACATATGGGAGATAAATTTAGAACTATTCAAAATTTAGAGATTATTAAATCAGATCCAGAAAACAACCTTATGTTTGTAAAAGGTTCTGTACCAGGATCAAAAAACTCAGTTGTACTTATACAAAAAAACGCAAAAAACATTAATAGGGCAACAACATTAGATAAAGTTAAAAAATTAATCGCTGAAACTTTAAAAGCTGATGACAAAAGTAAAAAAAAACCAGAAGGTAGAAAAAAATAATGAAACTTAAAGTTATAAGTATAGGTGGAAATAAAATTGATGATATTGATGTATCTGAGAAAATTTTTTCACTTAAACCAAATAAACAATTAATTCAATCTGTAATTGATTGGCAGTTAAACCATTTCAAACCAAGAACTGCTAAGACAAAGCAGAGAGGTGAAATTAGAGGTTCCACTTCAAAAATATATGCTCAAAAAGGAACTGGTGGAGCTAGACACAGTAGTAGAAAAGCTCCAATATTTGTCGGTGGCGGAGTAGCGCATGGACCTAAAGGCGCTGTTTACAAAGTAAATAAATTGAATAAAAAAGTCAAAAAGTTAGGTTTGCATCAAGTGCTCTCACAAAAATGTAAATTAAAATCGCTGTTTGTTGTTGAGGATTTTAAAATTGAAATTAAAAAAACCAAGGAATTTAATGATTTTTTAAAAAAATTTAATTTATTAAATTCACTCATTATTTCAGATAAAGAATCTAAAAATAAAATAAATAAATCAGCTAAAAACATTCCAAATTTAAAAATTATAGATCACGAAGGTGCAAATGCTTACGATATTTTAAAGTATAAAAATGTTATATTTACAACTACATCTATTAAATCTTTTCAAGAAAAGGCGAGCAAATGAAATTTCATTACTTAGACACAATCATAGCACCAAATATTACTGAAAAATCTACAACATTATCAGAATTTAATAAAATTGTTTTTAAGGTGCAAAAAACCGCTAGCAAAGATTCGATTAAAAAAAGTATTGAAAAAATTTTTAAAGTAAATGTCGTTAAAATTAATACAATAAATTTAAAAGGAAAAACTAAAATAGTAAGAAATAAAAAAACATTTAAGTCAGGTTATAAAAAGGCAATTATTACACTAAAAAAAGGTCAAAGCATCGATTTAGCTACGGGTATTTAATATTATGGCACTAAAAACTTTTAAATCTTACACTAAATCTACTAGAGGAACTGTTTTAGTAGACAAAAAAGGTTTGTGGAAAGGTAAACCACTAAAATCCCTTACTATGGGTAAACACTCTACGGGCGGCAGAAACAATTTAGGCAGAATTACCTCTCGACATAGAGGAGTAGGACACAAAAATAAGTATAGAGAAATTGATTTTTATAGAAAAAAAGATGACATGAAAGCTAAGATTGAAAGAATTGAATATGACCCAAACAGATCAGCATATGTTGCTTTGGTAAAGTATGAAGACAATACTATGAAATATATTATTGCACCTGCAAATATATCAATCGGTAATGAAGTTGTTTCTGGGAGGAATAAAGATATAAAAACAGGTAACTGTATGCCGTTATCAGATATACCTGCAGGAACAAACATTCACAATATTGAACTTTCTCCCGGCGGTGGTGGAAAGTTAGTTAGATCTGCTGGATCTTCTGCTGAAGTAACTGGTATAGATGAAAACTATTGTATTATTAAACTTAAATCTGGAGAGATTAGAAAAGTCATAAACACTGCAAGGGCTACTATTGGTATCGTCTCTAATAGTGACCACCAAAACATCAAAATTGGAAAAGCTGGTAGAAATAGATGGAAAGGCATAAGACCACAAACCAGAGGTGTTGCAATGAATCCTGTAGACCATCCACACGGTGGTGGTGAAGGTAAAACTGCTGGAGGAAGACACCCAGTTTCTCCTTGGGGGCAATCTGCTAAAGGTTTAAAAACAAGATCAAATAAAAGAACAAATAAATTTATCATTTCAAGAAAGAAAAAAAGGAAATAGAATATGTCTAGATCTATATGGAAAGGACCTTATGTTGACCCGAGCTTACTTAAAAAAGTTGAGAAATTAAAAGGCCAAACAAACGTACCACCTATTAAAACGTGGGCTAGAAAATGTACTATTATCCCTGAATTTGTTGGACTTAGTTTTTTGATATATAATGGTAGAAAATTTATTCCAATAAAAATTTCTGATGAAATGGTTGGTCATAAATTAGGTGAGTTTTCACCAACAAGAACTTTTAACGGACACACTCCAGCAGATAAAAAAGCTGCTCAATCAACCCCATTAGCAGGTGGTGCAAAAGCCAAAACAGGATCAAGTAATGACAAAAAATAAAAATATAGTTAAAGCCATAAACAAAAATGTTAGATCTAGCCCAAGAAAAATAAACATTTTGTTGAAAAGTATTAGAGGAAAAAAAGCTGACATAGCAATAAGAGATTTATCATTTGCTAAACAAAGAATAGCTTTTGATATTAAAAAAACAGTTCAATCTGCTATAGCAAATGCAGAAAATAACAATCAATTTGATATTGACAATTTATATATCAAAGAAGCTTATGTTGGAAAATCAATAGTATTAAAAAGATTTAGACCAAGAGCTAAAGGAAGAGCTTCTGCGATTAAAAAACCATACGCAAACTTAACAATAGTTTTGTCAGAAAATACAAAAATTAAGCAGGAGGCACATGGGACAAAAAGTTAACCCCGTAGGATTAAGAGTAGGTATTAATAAGAATTGGGATTCCATATGGTTTGCTAAGAAACAAGATTATGGAAAACTATTAATTGAAGATTTTAAAATTAGAAAATATATAAAAGCTAACGTTGTTAATTCAGGCGTTTCACAGGTAAAAATCGAAAGAACATCAAAAAAATGTATCGTAACTATCTATACTTCACGTCCAGGCTTTGTTATTGGCAAAAAAGGCTCAGATGTAGAAAAGATAAAAAAACATTTAACTGAAATTTCAAGTGGAGATATTAGTTTAAATATAAAAGAGATTAAAAAACCTGAATTAAATTCATATTTGGTAGCTGAGAATATTGCTCAACAATTAGTTAAAAGAATTGCTTACAGAAAAACAATGAAAAGAGCTATCCAATCAGCTGTAAGATTAGGTGCTAAAGGCATAAGAGTATCTTTAAGTGGCAGATTAGCTGGTAATGAAATAGCACGTACTGAGTGGTTAAGAGAAGGAAGTGTGCCTTTACATACTTTTAGAGCAGATATTGATTATGCTGAAGCAGAGGCATTAACTACTTATGGAATTATTGGAGTGAAAATATGGATTTATAAAGGTGAAATTCTATCTAACAAAACAAATATAGATAAAAAGGAAAAACAAAATGCTGCAGCCAACAAGAACAAAATATAGAAAAGCCCATAAAGGGAGAATCCATGGAAAAGCCACAAGAGGTGGAATTTTAACTTATGGGGCATATGGACTAAAAGCTATGGAACCAGAAAGAATTCAATCAAAACAAATAGAAGCGGCTAGAGTTTCACTTACTAGATATATGAAAAGAACAGGCAAAGTTTGGCTTAGAATTTTTCCTAACATCCCTGTTTCTAAAAAACCTGTAGAGGTGCGTATGGGAAAAGGTAAAGGCAATCCAGAATTTTGGGTATGTAGAGTTAAACCAGGTAGAATTATATTTGAAGTTGATGGTGTTACCGAAGCTATTGCTAAAGAAGCTTTATATAAAGCATCTACTAAATTACCTATAAAAACAAAATTTATTAAAAGATATTAACTAATGAAAAATAAAGAAATAAAAAATTTAACAACAGATGAGTTAACAAGTAAACTTGATAAACTAAAGAAAGATTTATTTAATATGAGATTTAAAAAAACTAATGGACCCCTTGAAGATCCATCGAAATACCCAAAAGCCAAAAAAGATATCGCAAAAATATTAACAAAAATGAATCAGAAAAATTAAATGAGCAAAAAAGAATTAGACGGAAAAGTAGTTAAAGATCAAAGTAACAAAACAGTGGTTGTTCTTGTAAAAAGAAAATACAAACACCCGTTTTTTGGTAAGGTTATTACTAGTTCTAAAAAATATCATGCTCACGATGAAAATAATAAGTTTAAAATTGGGGATAATGTAAAAATAATAGAGTCAAAACCTTATTCTAAAATGAAAAAGTGGAAAGTGATTGAAAATTAAATGATTCAAGTTCAAACAGAATTAACCGTTGCTGACAACACTGGCGCACGAGTAGTTGAGTGCATTAAAGTTTTAGGTGGATCAAAACGCAGATATGCTTCAGTTGGAGATATTATTGTAGTTAGTATTAAAGAAGCTATTCCTAATGGAAAAGTAAAAAAAGGGACTGTGCATAAAGCAATAGTTGTTAGAACTAAATATTCTATTCACAGAAATGATGGTAGTAAAGTTAAATTTGACTCAAATGCAGCAGTTTTAATTGATGACAAAGGTGAACCAATTGGCACAAGAATTTTTGGACCTGTTACCAAAGAATTAAGAGCAAAAGGTCAAACAAAAATCATTTCACTTGCTCCGGAGGTTTTGTAAAAATGATAAAAAAAGGTTCTCAAGTGTTAGTGATATGTGGAAAAGATAAAGGTAAAAAAGGTGAAGTAATTGAGATTTTGAGAAAAGCAGATAAAGTTAAAGTTAAAGGAATTAATATTATTAAGAAACACGAAAAGACAACAAAAGAAAAAAAAGGTGGAATAATATCTAAAGAAAATTTTATTCATGTATCAAACTTGAAAATTTTAGAAAAAATTAATGAAAACAAAAAAAGTAAATAACCATGCCAAGATTAAAAGATATATATAACAAAAAAATAATTGAAGATCTTCAAAAAAAATTTTCAATGAAAAGTAAATTTATGGTTCCTAAATTTGTTAAGGTAGTTTTAAACATGGG
>Ga0114997_10001410_pt1 | contig 19979 bp, 19 predicted proteins | sample ArcticOcean_MG_C_2_FD_87045 | JGI IMG/M metagenome (GOLD analysis project Ga0114997, IMG submission 87045) | Marine microbial communities from western Arctic Ocean - ArcticOcean_MG_CB4_136 | ecosystem: Environmental > Aquatic > Marine > Oceanic | place: Arctic Ocean: Canada Basin | collected...
ATTGCTAAAGAGGTCAAGTCACGTGGAAATCGCTTTCACTCGATAGCACTTCAACAAAAAGAAATTGTTGCACCATTACAAGCCTGTCATCACCTTAGCCTCAAGTCTGAGTCTCACATATTTTATTCACTGGTTCTTCATTTTGAAAATGACCAGCCTATTCAATTAGAAGAGCGTTATATCAATAAAGACTCGGCTCCTGACTATTTAGATATTGATCTTAGTAAAGTAACGGCAAATCACTATCTCAAAAAAATACTTCCTCTGTCTGGAGCTCAGCATATTGTTGAAGCTATTGCTGCAGATAAAGTGACTGCAAAATACTTACAAATTGAACCGTTAATGCCTTGTATTTTAATTTCTAGAGTGACATGGAGTGATAACATTGCAGTTACCTTTAGCAGATTAACGCATCCAGGTAATCGTTATCGTTTAGAGACTTGATTTTTCTAAAACTACTAATGTAACTAAATTTAATTACAAAACATTCTTCGCTGATACTTCTATAGTATGGAGCATTGAGACTCCGAAAGATCGCATTGTTAAATGAACATAGGAGTCTTCTTCATCTCTATAAATTATCGTTCCTATATGCTCCATAATAGTTCTAGAGACATTACCAACAGAAAATACATTTTTACTTAGAAACAAATAATACTAGCCAATAATGTCAAAACTATTTAAATATTTATCAGAAATATTTATACCAAGACCAGGTTGATTCTCATCTAAATCAAGATAGCCATTCTTGGCAACAGGATCTCCTTCAAAAATATAATAGAAAAGCTCATTACCGACCTCTACGTCAAACATAGGAAAATATTCAGCAATAGGACAGTTTACGTTTGCCATTATTAGATGATAGTTATGCATTTGGCCTGCATGTGGTATTACTGGAACTTGGTATGCTTCAGCAATTGCGTTTATTTTTTGTGCAGCCGTAATACCGCCTACACGGTTTGTGTCATACTGAAGAACACTCACCGCTTTTTTCTCTAGTAGTTGATGGCATCCGAAAACTGAAAACTCATGCTCACCACCTGATATAGGGATAATTCCCATAGCATTCAATTCTGCGTAACCATTCAGATCATCAGCAAGAACTGGCTCTTCCAACCATCGCATTTCAAATTTTTCAAGCATAGGTAGAATACGTTTAGCGTAATCAAGATTCCATCCCATATAGCAGTCGAGCATTAAATCAACTTCATACCCAAGAACTTCTCTAAGGGCCTCAATACGTTTGACAGTTTCCTTCATTCCCTTAGGGCCATCTTTAGGCCCAAAACCTGCACGAGCTTTAAATCCTTGGTAGCCGTTTTGCTTTTCTTTATCTGCTTCTTCTTGCATAGATTTAATTGATCCAGAATATAGCTTTGAGTAATAAACTGGTATCTTTTCTTTTGTTCTACCTCCAAGAAGTTTAAATACTGGCTTTTTTGTAAGTTTTCCCATCAAGTCCCAGATTGCTATATCTATAGCTGAAATCGCAGTCATCCCAATACCTTTACGGCCCCAAGTATGAGTTCTGCGATACATCTTCTCCCAGATATAAGCATAATCAAATGGATCTTCGCCTATGACCATAGGAGCAAACCAATCATCAATTGCCTTTTTAACGACTGTTGGAGCAAGAGCTGCATTACCAATTCCAATAGTTCCATCCTCAGTCTCAACTTCACAAGTTAGCCATTGGTGAAAACGAAAAGAGGCCATTGCATCCCCTTTATCCCATAAGGCATCTGAAGCATTTGTACAAAAATTACCAATTGGGGGAACAGTTGGTCCTTTCCAGCTCCATACTCTAGTTCTAATTGATTTAATCTTTGTCATAAATACCCCTTAATTATCAATCTTCGTCAATTGTAATTTGATTTTGAACGCCCAATTTTTCAATTCCAAGATGCATTTTTTGCCCAGAATGAAGATAGATTGGATTCGGTTTTTGACCAAGTCCAACGCCAGGAGGAGTGCCAGTTGAAATAATATCTCCAGGCTGAAGAGTGAAATACTGACTACAGTAGTGAATAAGGTAAGCCACTCCAAAAATCATTGTTCGAGTATTTCCATCTTGATAGCGTTTTCCATCAACTTCCAACCAAAGATCTAAATTTTGAGGATCCCCAACTTCGTCAGGGGTTACCAGCCATGGACCTATTGGCCCAAAAGTATCACAACTCTTGCCCTTAATCCATTGACCCTCTCGTTCGAGCTGAAATTCACGCTCAGAAAGATCATTTATAACACAGTAACCTGCAACATGATCAAGGGCAGATTTTTCATCAACATACCTAGCAGGCTTTCCAATAACCACGCCAAGCTCAACCTCCCAATCTGTTTTTATCGCATTTCGTGGAATAATCACATCGTCATCAGGACCACAGATAGCACTGGTAACTTTAGAAAAAATCACAGGCTCAGATGGAATATCCATCCCAGATTCTTTACAGTGATCCGAGTAATTCAAGCCAATGCAAATGAAATTACCTACTTGTCCAACGCATGGACCAAGGCGTTGATTTCCCTTAACCTCAGGGAGAGTTGCATGATCAATAGTGCGCAAGCGATCAATGTTAACTGGGAGAAGTGTTTCAGACGCTATATCAGTAACGACCTCAGAAAGATCCCTAAGAACCCCGTTATTATCCAATAAACCAGGTTTTTCTTCACCAGGTAGTCCATATCTAAGTAGTTTCATTTTTGCCTTTCATTTGTTGAAAAAAGTAGTTTTTTTATTTAAATAATAGTATTAAAATTTAAAATATTTAGCCTTATTGATGAGTTGGCGTCCATTTAGCAAGTGACTCCAAGAATTTTTCATTTTCACCAGTATGCATAGAAATATTGGTCTCAGGATAAGGAAAATTACTATTCTTAACTTCAGAGTTAAATGCACTTAAAGCTATGGTTCGTTCTTTATGAACCATTCTTTGGAGCTTTCCAACATTACCAAAGGCGTGGGCATGCTTAGGAGGCTTTTCTTCTTCACTATCTTGACCACAAATATCAGCTACAAAAGACATAATAACGTCACCTGAGCTTCCAGAGCCTAAGGAAAAAGTAACTATTGATGTTTTAAGATTAATCGCATTTAAAACTTCTTCAGCAATACATTCAGCCTCAACAGCAAATACTCCTATATCTTCCATTCGCTTAATTGTTTCAAAAATCTTCATTGCCTCATCAGAAGTCCTACCCCACCCCCTAAGGCCTCCACAGTAGTGGCTAAAAGTAGGAATTAAGCCGATATGGCTTTGAACTGGAATACCTTCATTTACAAGAGATTCCATTACATCAAAAGAACGAAGAGTGTAATACATATCTGCACCACGGCGCATCTTGTCAAAAGCATCATCGATTATTTCTTCTTTGGAGCCAAATTGCGCAAAGATGCTTGCGGCTCCCATAAAGTGAGTTGGAGCGACCTCACGAAAAGTTTCAATCTCCTTATTCCCCAATACAAATAAATCAATTCCTGCCTCTACACAAGCCTTTGCTTCTTCTGCATTAGCAGGATTTGTCATAGTTAGTTTTTTTGGAGAGCCCTTTAAAGCTTTTAGGTCGTATATTGTGTAATTACGATGAGCTGGTTTTCGACTGAAGTCATAAATTCTTTTCATGTTTTTCTCCATATTTTTCTAATTTTAAAGTTCATTAAATACTCAAGCTCTGTAAACCTTTCTAGCATTATCTGCAAATAATTTTTGCTGATCTTCGTAACTAAACTGATTTTCAACAATACCTAAAAATCCAGAAAATATTCGTTTAGCATCCCACCCCCAAAGATTTTCAACTGGAAGATTAGATGCAAACTGACAACGCTCCACTCCAAACAAATCTATTACTTGTAAAACAGTGTCCTTAATGAATGGATTTGCATCCCACTCAGGGTCTGTATATGCGAGCATTGATATTTTCATAAAGACATTGTCCAGCTCTGACAAAGCCTTTAAGCCATTCCAATAGTCCTCTTTTTTCTCTGTTATATCTTTTAGGGTTGGCGTACCAAGATGACCAATGATTACAGGCGTTTCTGGGTTTTTTTCGATTACACGTGCAGCATCATGAAACTGATTTGGATTAATTTGAAGATCCCAGCTCATAGAAAAATTTTTAAGCTCAGAATAGCCTCTTTGCCATTTAGGGTTAACTAATAAATCACCTTGCTGCTTATTTCTTGGCCAGGCTGGCTCAAAGTTAAGTATTTGTCTAATTCCACGTACAAGCGGGTCTTCTGCAAGATTAGCAAGAATATTCCCAATATTATCATCCTCTAGTGGGGCGGTGGAAATAATTATGTTGTTAGTGCTTGAGGCATTCAACTCTTTTGATGCATAACGAGTCTCAGCGATGCATTCAGAGAGAAACTCATCTCCTTTCATTCCAACATGACAAGCACTAAGCGCTTCACAAAATGCGCCTCCAGTATGTCTAAAATGACTTCCTGCTTGTTTTATGTCATTACTATATGACTTCATGGAATAGATTGGGTTATCTTTAGGAGAAAATAACTGCTCAGCATCGTGGCCTGAGGTTGTATTTTCTGAAATATCCCATACATGAAAGTGAGAATCCCAAATATCAATTAGTTGATTTTTATCAACACTTGTTTTCATATTAACTCCTCATTAAATGTCAATTAACAATTGGCTTTCATTTCATTCATTTGAAGGAAAAACTCTATTCAAGTTAAGATCCTTGCGATTCAGCTTCATTCCAAAGCCTGGCTCATTATTTAGTTTTATCTTTCCGTTAACTGGAAGAATTTCATTTTCAAACAGGTTACCAAATACAGAAGGAAAACTTAAACAATCTGGACTGGTATTTAAATATTCACAGAATGGACAATGAGGCTGAGTAATTACAAAATGGTAGCTATAGGCTCCACTTCCATGAGGAACAACAGGAATATCATAGGCAGCAGCCATAGATGAAATACGAAGGAGTTCAGTCAAGCCACCACACCATGTCACATCAGGCTGAAGAATATCAATAGAGCGGGTTTCAATTAGTTTACGAAAACCATAGCGAGTGTATTCATGCTCACCCGTTGTCCAGCGCATCGATGGTGCTCGCTCCTTGAGAAGTTTGTGCCCATCCATATCGCCTGGATGCAAGGCCTCTTCTATCCAATATAAATCAACCTCACGCATTGCATTAGCTAACTCTACAGCATAGGGAACATCAAGTGACATCCAGCAATCAGCCATTAGCCAAAAATCAGGCCCAACTTTGTCTCTCATTTTTTGAAAATGCTCAACATTAGCCTTTAGCCCTTTATTGCGATCGACTGGTGCAAAAGGAAGGGGCATTTTACCGCCAATAAATCCAGCATCTTTTGCAACATCAGGACGAATCCCAGTACAGTAAAGCTCTATTTCATCACGAACAGCACCTCCAATCATCTTGTAAACTGGCTCTTGCCTGAGTTGACCAAGGAGATCCCATAGAGCTAAATCAACGACACTTATTGCCCACATTGGTAATCCTTTACCTCCGTAATACATGCTTGACCTATACATCTGATCCCAGGCTTTATTTATATCTCTTGGATCAAGACCAACTATAAAGCGGCGAAAATGTTGCTCAATCATATAACAAGCTGGGGCGCCGCCCTGTCCAGTGCTTACTCCAATTGACCCATCAGAAGCCTCAACTTCAACAACAATACTCTTCATGACATTAATTCCAAAGCTGGTTCTAGAATTTTTGAAATCTGAGTAAGTAGACATTGGAGTTGAAATTTTTGAGTCAAGAATCCAGTGGCCAGCCTCTTGATCGTGATAATCCCCGCCACTGCCTGCTTGATCTATGACATAAGCCCTAATATCAACAATTTTTACTTGGCTTATCATATTAATAGGTTGAGCGTCCACCACTCAAATCAAAAACACCACCAGTTGTAAATGAATTTTCTTCAGAACAAAGCCAAGCAACCATTGAGGCAGCCTCTTCCACTTTTAAAAAACGTCCACGTGGAATTTTACCAAGCATGTATTGAATATGCTCTTCCTTCATTTGATCAAATATTTGAGTCTTTGCAGCTGCAGGAGTTATGCAATTGACAGCAATGTTATAATCTGCAAGCTCTTTACCCAAAGATTTTGTTATTGCAATTACAGCGGCTTTTGAAGCGCTGTAGGCGCTAGCACTTGGATTTCCTTCTTTACCAGCAACAGAGGAAACATTTACTATCCTTCCATAATTATTTTCAATCATTATTGGTGTTACCGTGCTAAGACAATTAAAAACTCCATTTATATTAATGTTCATTATTTTTTGCCAGTCTTCAGGAGGGTAATCCCAAAGCTTTGCATTTGGTCCTGATATCCCTGCATTACAAACAAGTATATCAATTCCATCCATAAATTTTTTAGTTTGAATCACGGCATTTTTAACTGAATCTAAATCTGAAACATCTACGGTAACTGCATCAACTTTTCCTTTGGATGACAAACGAGTTGCAGTTTCATTGACTAGTTTTTGATCTTGATCCCAAAGACTAACTGTTGCCCCAGAATCTATCATAAGTTCAGCGATTGCAAGTCCAATTCCTTGAGCCCCACCAGTGACTACTGCTGTCTTGAGTTTAAGATCAATCTGATTCATATTCCTTCTCCATTAAATTGTTTGTAAATTTCTTATAATATTAATTTTTAGCATTTCTTGGTTAAATTACTGTCTCGTTCTAAGTCTTTTGGCATTAAATGATTTACGAACTGAATACAGTCCAATTGCCAATAAAAGAATTACACCTTTAGCGACATCACGCCAATAAAATGAAATATCAGTCACCTGCTCCAGGTGTACCATTCCATTTCGAATAACGCCCAAAATCAATACAGCCACCAGCACACCAGTAAGGCGTCCCTTTCCTCCTGTTAAAAGTACACCACCAAGAACTACTGCAGTAACCACTTCAAGAATCATATTTTGACCAGTTTGAGCCTCTCCAAGGCCAAGTTGAGCTACAAGAACTAGACCACCAAAGGCTGAAAGCATCCCTGCAATAATATAACAAACTAATTTAACGCGCTTAACATTAATCCCAGCGAGCCTTGCGGTTGCCTCATTTGCTCCAACAGCATATATTTTCCTTCCAAAACTTGTATGATTTAAAAATAAAAATGAAGCTCCATAAAGAATAGCTATATAGACAAGAGTAATAGGAATAAGTCGTGATTCTGCAGGAAAATAGTATCTAGCAAAGTTAAGAAAAGATGGGTCTGTTATTCGACCTATTTGCATTGCATCAACATCCGTCGCAATCCAAAAAGCAAGGCCCCTAATGATAGCCATCGTCCCTAGCGTTGTTATAATTGAATTTATTCCAATTTTTGTAACTATGACGCCGTTTAAGGCCCCAAATAATCCACCAACAAATACGCATGAAATTAAATTTAACCATAACGGAAAATGCATTACTTTAAAGAAAAATACTGCCAAAATAGCAGTAAAACCAAGAATTGAACCAAGAGAAAGATCTAAATCACCGATTAAAACGACATACATTAACCCTAGGCATACAATTGCCATTGCAGGAATATTGCCAATAATTGCATAAAAATTATTTGAGCTCCAAAAATGAGGCGTCATAAGACCAAAAAATAAAATCAAAAGGGCTAGAAAAATAACCAAAGCCCCAACAATATCATCGCCATAAACCAAACCTTTTAACCATGATTTCATCGCGCTACCTCATTTCTAGTTTTAATTTCATAAGTAGCAACAGCAACAAGCAATAGCAACCCCTGAAAAATTTGCAGATGAACATATCTCACGCCAGATATTGTAAGTCCATTAAACAAAACTCCCAATATCAACACACCAGCTATTGTTCCATAAATTGTTCCTTTACCTCCACTAAGTGCAGTTCCTCCAAGTAGCACAGCTGTTATAACTTCAAGCTCTGCTCCAATTCCATGCTGAGGCATTCCTACTGAAGTTTGACCAAGTAAGATAATTCCACTAACTGATGCAGCTATTCCAGTTAAAACATACAAAATCATTTTAGTTTTATTGACTGAAATGCCAGACAGGGATGCTGATACTTCATTTGCACCAATAGCATAAATTGACCTTCCAAATTTTGATTTATGAAGGACGATACTAAAAATTAGCGCAGTTAACATAAATAAAAGAATCGGTATTGGCACGTTAAAAATAACCCCATTACTAATAAAATCTGTAGTTTCTTCAAACATTAAAATTGATTGTGAATCTGAAATTACATAAGCCAGTCCTCGAGTAATTGCCATTGCTCCTAAAGTAGTAATAATAGGATCCATATCCAGTACGGTGATACACCATCCATTAATAAGTCCAACTACAGCACCAACCCCAAGGCCAATAGTGAGTATTAGCCAGATAGGTAAAGGATCACTTTGAGAGTATAAGGCACTAACCACAACAGTAGTCAAACCTATAACGCCTCCAATAGAGATATCTAAACCACGAGATATCATAACTAAAGTAAGAACTATTGCTGCAATTCCACTATAAGAGATATTTGTTAGGAGCGAAGTTATATTGTAAGGACTTAGGAAATGTTCGCTAGTAAATGAAAACAAAATAACCAAAAAACCAAGGAATAGGAATAAACTCGTATTTGTGGTTATTTTTGTACCAATAACTTTCATAATAACCCTCTCAACTTTTGATAAATATATATAAACAATTCAATCTCCTTATTACCCTTAATTTAATGATGCCTCGTAAAGGAGTTCTTGTTGGTTAGCCTCACCTTTTGCAAATTCTTTACGAATTTTTCCAGTTGAAATGACAAGTACCCTATGGCTGATTGATAGAATTTCAGGAACATCTGTTGAAACTAAAACAATTGCAACGCCTTCTTTACAAAGCTTTTCTAACATTTTATAGATATCCATTTTTGCACCAACATCTACGCCCCTTGTGGGCTCAATAACAATAAGAATTTCAGGGTTTGTCTCCAGTGTCTTCCCTAGAACAATTTTTTGCTGATTTCCACCCGAAAGATTTTTTACCTGAACATCAATATTTGGCGTTTTAATTTCTAATTTTTTAACCCATTTCTCAGCCATCGAGTTTTCAATTGATTCTTGAACGAGAAAGCCTGATCCTAGCCTCTCAAGACTTTGTAATGATAAGTTATGCTTAACACTAAAATCAAGAGTCAGACCTTCATGTTTTCGATCAATTGGAATAAAACCAATTTTATTTTGCATGGCATTTTTTGGGTTTTTTATAGATGTCTCTTTGCCATTAATATAAATCTCACCCTGGTCAATCTCATCAATACCAATGAGTGATCTTGCTATATTTAGACAACCAGATCCCACAAGTCCAAAAAGCCCTACGATCTCACCTTTCTTAACTTCAAAGTTTATATTCTCAATGATTCCATCTATATTAAGATTTGTAACCTTTAGCATTACCTCTTTTTTTTCTGATTTAATTTCTGGAAAAAATTCATTTAAATCCCTTCCAATCATCATTGATATTATTTCTTTTTGCTTTGTTCCTTTAGTTGGCTTTGTACCAATTAATTTACCATCCCGCATTACAGTAATGCGATCTGTAATATTAAAAACCTCTTCAATTCTATGTGAAATATAAATAATCCCAACCCCTTGTTTGCTTAATCTGGTGATGACTTCAAATAAAGATTTTGAGTCCTTTTCACTTAGGGCAGCAGTTGGTTCATCCATAATAAGTATTTTTGTATTTTTATGAATAGCTTTAGCAACTTCAACAATTTGTTTTTCATAGATAGATAGCGTGCCAACAGTGCTTTTTGGATCGATATCAGAATTTAGTAATGCCAATACATCGGATGATTTTTTATAAGCAGATTTCCAATCAATTAATCTAGTTTTTTTGTTAATAGGAAGCTGTCCAACAAAAATATTTTCAGCTACTGACAAGGTATCCATTGTAATCAGTTCTTGATGAATAACACCTATACCATTTTCTTGGGCAGCACTAGGTGAGTCAATATCAAGCTTATTTTCTTCAATATATATCTCTCCTGAATCAAGTATTTCAGCACCTGCTAGTAATTTAATAAGTGTTGATTTACCAGCACCATTTTCTCCCATTAATCCTAAAACTTCTCCAGCATATAAATCTATAGATACGTCATTTACAGCCTTCACACCTGGATAAGATTTAAAGATGTTTGACATTTTTAATAAAGTTGGTTTCATTGTATTTATAAGTTGATTAGATAGTTTCTACTATGATAAAAAAATTTTAGGATTAATTAAGTGATAACAATTATAAAAAAAAGATTACCGACTTTATCTATTTAGCCGGTAATCAATTTTATTTAACTACTATCTATTGAGGATAATATTGATCGATATTGTCCATTGTGATAGTTACATGATCTGGATACATGTATGGAGGAACAGCCTCACCCATCATACGTGCAACAGCTGCAGGTACAGCCCATTGTCCGTACTTTTCAGGATAAAAAGCAACTGAACCGTCAACCTGACCGTCTCTAAGCTGTTCTTGTCCTAATGGACCTGCGCCCATTCCGATTATAACAACATCATCCGGGTTCCATCTACCAGCAGTTTCAAAGGCAGATATCATTCCTTGGATGCTTTCATGATTAATGGCAGTTAACGCCCATTTTTTAGCATCTGGATTGGCTGAAAGAAGATCATCCATAACTTGCTTGGCTGCTTCAGTAGCTCCAGATCCACCATCAGTTTTGATCAGCTTAGAAGCAACAGCATCAACACCAAAAGCTTCCTCTAAAGGAGGAATAAAGCCCTCTGAGCGCATCATAGTTGCACTTCCACCAGTAGGAAATTGAAGTAATGCAATTTTGTCTACAGCATCAAAACTACCAAACTTTTCAATAATTTTTTTAGCCATGACTTCTCCGCCTAACCACGCAGCACCGAAATTATCTGCGCCCATGAATGGAGAACCTGGAACTGGAACATCAATAGCGATAATTGGGATACCTGCTTTAGCGAATTTTCGTGAAATTACGTTATTTGCTCTCTCATCGAACTGAAATTCAATGAAAACATCAGGTTGTTGCGCAAGAATAATATCAGCATTCTTAAGACCAATGACAGCGTCATATTGATTATTTAAAATTATGATATCTTTTTTAGCAAAGCCTGCTGCCATTGCTTGTCTAATGACACTTTCTTCAACTAGATCACAAAAAGGCGATCCATTTACAATGTTAGAAAAGGCAATTTTTTTTCCTTTTCCAGGTAGTCCAGAGTAGGACTGCCCAAGTTTTGCTTCATTATTAAAACCCTCATACACAGGATAGTCTCCAGCCAAAACTGATGATGACAATCCAATTAAGGCTGAAGCCATAAAAGATTTTATTAGTTTATTTACTTTCATTTTTATCTCCTTTGTAATAATTATAATCAACACTTGTGATTACATAATCAAGCTTCATTACTTGATACATTATGGATGATATATCATATCTAATTATTATGCAAGTGTTTTTTAAATACAACATGAAGTGCTCCATATAGAGCTAAAGAATTTAAAAATAATTTATTAATAAGAGTCTTTTTTTATCTTCAAAATGTAACTTAAAAATACATTTTTAGTTAGAGATTTAATTAGAAGATGGTAGGCTTTATTTCTAGAAAGTATATTAGATTATATTAAAAGCTACCTTTTTCGGATTTTGGAGTTGTCGAGTTGAGATAAATTATTAACTCCCATAAGCATCATATTTCGCTTCAGTTCGTTTTCAAAATTTGATAATACGGCCTCAACTCCAGCCTGCCCTGATGCAGCTAATCCATATAAGTATGGCCTGCCCATTGAGCAAGCATCAGCACCAAGTGCCAAGGCCTTAAGGACATGAGTTCCACGCCTTATTCCTCCATCACATATTATTTCTATCTTGCCCCCAACTGCATTAACAATATCGCTTATCAAATCAAATGGTGCAGGGCTAGTATCTAACTGTCTTCCTCCATGGTTGCTAATCATAATTGCGCTTGCACCAATACTTACTGCACGTTTAGCATCCTCCACTGACATTACGCCTTTAATGGCAAAAGGCCCACCCCAAGCTTCAACAGCTTTTTGAGCATCATCCCAGCATAGATTTGTATCAAATTGTGAGTTGAGATAATCAATAACTGATACAGATTCTTTACTTCCCTTTTCAGTTTTACCTTCCAAGTTTGCAAGCTTAAATGACTCATGAGTGAAGTAATTGTAGACCCATCGTGGACGCATGGCGAAGCTCAATAAGCTTGATGCAGTAAATTTTGGAGGCATAGTCATTCCAGTTCGCAAGTCTCTTTCTCTATTGCCAGCAACAATAGTATCAATAGTTAAACATAAAGATGTAAATTTTGCTTTCTTACAACGCTCAATTAGCTCATAAGTTAAACCACGATCCTTATGAATATATATTTGAAACATCTTAGGGCCTTTAGTTAGCTTTCCAATCTCCTCGATACTCACTGATGATAAAGTTGAAAGGCTGTAATACAAGCCATACTTCTCGGCAGCGAGACATGCCGCAACTTCACCAGCATGATTAAACAATCGATTCATACCTGTTGGCGCAAGAAATAATGGGGAGCTAACTTTCTCACCTAATATAGTAGTGGACAGATCAATATTAGCAACATCTGCAAGTCCATTGGGCACTAGATCGTAGTGATCAAATGCTGCAGTATTTCGCTTAAGGGTCGTTTCGTCATCCGCACCACCATCTATATAATGAAATAATGGTGATGGGATACGACTTTTAGCCATTAAACGAAAATCATCGATATTGTGACAGTTATTAATTTGCATAAAGTTCTTTAACCCTTAAAAGTTTCTTAGATAATTCCATGCCAAAAAAAAACATTAACAATTACAAATTTACTGGCTCGACAAATGACTCTTTTGCATAATTAACAATATGACCTTCAAGTATTTTGATTGCTTCATCCAGGTCAAAATTTTCAAGAAGACTCAACATCAGTTTATGCTGGTCAAATGAAACATGCTTAGTAATCTTTTCTTTTCTGAGATTACGAAGGCGTGTTGCAACAATTACTGACTGATGTTTATCATAAAGCTTAGAAATAGCATTATTACCACAAGCCTTAAAAAAAACATGATGAAAATCATTGTCAAGGGTTTGATAAATTTCACGATCTGATGCTTCTAAGTAGGCTTCCATTTTCTCAACTAAAACCTTAAGTTCCTTAATAAGCAAAGAATGATTACGAGTAAAACCATAGCGTAATGCTTGCGCTTCTAGAGCGAAACGTAACTCTGAAAGTTCTACATACTCTTCCCTAGTCAATGAAAAAATTCTGTAACCTTTATTTTTTTCAGATAATACCAGCCCTTCTGATTCCAACTTAGATAGAGCCTCACGGACTGGTGTTTTGCTTATCTTAAGGGCTTCAGATAATGCAGCTTCAGTAACTGGCTCACCCATTTTAAAGTCACCTCGAATAATGGCATTACGAATTGAGTCTGTTGCAATATCAGAAAGTGATCGATGTTGAGTTTTAATTTGTTCCATTTTTATTTATATTTTTAATTAAGGGTAAATGTACAGTATGAGTATACATTTAACATATATTTTTAAAAGATGCAAAATGAACCAAACTAAGACAATACTTTTAAAAATAAGATTTTTCGATTCTAAATATATTATATATAATATTCTAAAAATAATGTAGGTAAACTAACTATTTATATATACAACCTTTTAATTAATTTAATGGAGAAATTTGAAATGAAAAATAAGCCATATATGTGGATACTTGAAGTAAGACCAGGATATGAAGAAGAGTACAAAAAAAGACATGATGAAATTTGGCCAGAATTAACTGAACTAATAAAAGACTCTGGAATGAAAAATTATTCGATTTTTCGTCATGGTTTAAATCTTTTTGGGTATTTTGAAACTGAAGACTTAAAAAAAACAATTTCTATACTTAACCAAGGAGAAGTGAATAAAAGATGGGGGGAGTATATGACTCCAATAATGAAGATTGAAGTTGACAGTGAAATTAACTTTCCATTTCTACTGCCTCTTCAATGGCATTTAGATTAATTAATCATTTTTTTTGAAGTAATCTTTTTAACATTATTTCTTAAACTATTCCCCAAAAGATCTACCAAGAACTTCTTTCTGGTTTTCATAAATTGAACCGACAGATGGAGGAGGAGGATATGGCATTTTTATAGGGTTACTCTCAACTCTTGCCTGAAGGCACGGCTCCCCTTTAACAATATTATTTTTATAAACTTCATAAATATTTTTTACAAAATCATCTTCTCCAGAAGTTGGCTTTAGACCAAGATCCAGAATTCCTTTTAATGGCCAAGAATCTGCTGCCGTATATCCAATAAATAGCATGCGTCGAGAGATATTGGAGTTATTTTTTTTCGAGCCATGAAGAGCCCTAACATGGTGAAAGCTAATTCCACCAGCTTTTGCAATAAATGTTTTGGCAGTGCTAACATCATAGTGAGAATTTGAAGGGTTTACAGCACCAATGAAATATCCATTATGATGGTGTTCATCAAGTGGCCCTAAATGTGATCCAGGAACAACCATTAATGGTCCATTTTCCTCTTTACAGTCGTCTAAAAAGATTGAGACTTCAACAATATCATCATTTGTATGTGGATAGAACGCCCAATCTTGATGCCACTCAATTGCTTCACCACCATTTGCTGCCTTGAAGTTTAATTTAGTATGATCTCTTCTTAGATTATTTCCAAGCAATTGAGAAACAAGATCTAGAATACATGGATCTCTAGTAAGTGCTTCATATTCTTTGTGAATAAGGTGAGGATTTTTTAATCTTCTTAATTTTGGATTTTCTTTTGAATGATCATCTGCAAGATCATATGTTTCATTATGTTCCGTAACATTTTTTGCGCCCTCTACAAATGCGTCTGTAACATCTTGTAGAATTTTTAAAGTCTCTGGTGGTATTACATCCTCCACCACTAAATATCCATTTTTTTTATATGCATTAATTTGTTTTTCACTTAACATTTTTTAAATTCTCCTTATAAACTTTGTTCAACTTCAATTAATTTAATATAGTGACGATCCAGAATCGATAGAGCCACTGGTGAAAGATCTATTTCAAAACGAGTTTCATTTGAACTTAGTATTCCTTTTCGATGGAGAACACTTTTTGTGCATTTTATAAACATTTCAAGTGACTGCATTTCAAAAATAAAGAAAGGTAAGACTTTATGAAAAATTTCCATAGCCTTTTTTTTGTCTTCATTTAAATGGTATTCATTCCAAATTCTAACTAGTATTGATGTTGCCTCGCAGCCAGGAATTGTTCCAGTTCCTCCTGACTCGAGTAACTCAAAAAAACCCACTGCTGCTTGTCCACCAAAAATACCAATATCTTCTTTAGAAAATGTTTGTTTTAAGTTGAAGATTGTATTACTTACTGGTGGCTTTTCTGATTTTATATAGGAAATATTTTTAATTTCATCAGTTAGATGCTTCATTAGTTCATTATTTAGATCAATACCAAGATATTCGGGCGCATCTTGGAGCATGACATCAATACCATCAGCGGCTTTCGAAACCCTAGTAAAGTAGTCAACAAGGTCAGCTTTAGTTTGTGTTTTAATTGGGCGTGGAGCAAGCATTATTGCTGAAATACCATTTAAGGCTGCATGACTTGCTAAATTACATGTATCTTCAGTTGTTGCGGCGCCAACACCCGTAATTATGGGAAGACGCCCTGCCACTTTTTTAATTGTAAATTCAGTAACAGCTATTCTCTCATCGTATGTCAGAAAACCCGACTCTCCACCTAGTCCAAGTATTGAAATACCATGAGCACCCATTTGAATTTGATTTTCAATTAAAGAAGAAATATCATCAAAAATAATATTTTTATTTTTATCAAATGGAGTTGGTAACATTGGAATAACACCCTTTAGCATAGTCAATTTATCCTATATTGCAAATGGACGAATAAAGTCTAACTCTTTTTTATTAAGCTCTATTCCAAAACCTGGAGAATTAGAAAGAACTAGCTTGCCATCTTTAGGCAAAGGCTCATTTTTAAAAAGTGAGCCAAATTGAGGAGTTGCAATATCGCCTTTAGGACTCAACATCAAAAACTCAGCAAAAGGCGTATTTGGAAAAGAAACTTGATGATGAAAAGCATAAACACCACTTCCATGAGGGATTACAGGAATGTCTTTGGCTGCTGCCATATTTGTAATTCTCCTTGCCTCTGTCATCCCTCCACACCACATCATGTCTGGCTGGAGAATGTCAATACCGCAATCTATAAGCTGGGAAAAGCCATATCGCGTATATTCATGTTCACCTGAAGAAATAATAGTTTCAGGCAAGCGCTTTTTCAATTCACTATAACCTTTATAATCATCAGGAATTAGTGGCTCTTCAAACCAGCGAATGTTATATGGTCTCAAAGCTTTAACTAGTTGAACAACATACTCAACTGATAAAGCCATATAACAATCAATCATAATATCAAATCCATCGCCAACTGAATCTCTAACTCCAGAAATTAGTTCAACATTTTTTTTAAGCCCTTCTGAGCCTGATGAAGGTCCATAAGGCAATGGAACCTTAACGCCTTGGAAGCCTTGTTTTTTTACACTGGCCGCTGCTGGTGAAGTTGCATAAAGTGATAAGGTTGATCTTAAAGGCCCGCCAAGTAATTCGTATACTGGCTTACCCGCATCTTTACCCATGGCATCCCAAATTGCTAGATCAATTGCACTGATAGCATGTATTGTTATTCCTTTTCGACCATAAGGCATACTAGCGCGCCACATTTGATCCCAAATCAACTCTACATTCGTTACATTTTGACCAATAGCAAATTGTTTGAGATGATGCTCAATGAGCCAACAGCCAGGAGGTCCAGCAGTTGATATTCCAACACCTATCACACCATTTTCTAGTTCAACTTCAACAACAACTGAACCTAAAACACCAATTCCCCAGCTTGTTCTCGACCCTCTATATTCAGGGTAAATAGCCATAGGATTGGCTACTAAAGTATCTGTTATCCAATGACCTTTTGGTTGAGAAGTATAGTCAGTAGATTTTTTTCCACTATCAACAGTAAATGCTCTTATATCTTTAATAATTGACATATTTTCTTATGAAAGGTTTACAACTTTTCCATTCCTGGAGCTTTCAAGCATTGCTTCAACAACGCAAACACTCCTATAGCCAACAATACCTGGCGCCATATCTTCAGAATTCGTTCCGGCGCATACATCGACAAGAAAGTTTGCTGGTGTTGAACCATCATATTCACCATCACCTTCCTTTATTTCTTGTTTGTAAGTCGAACCTGAAAATGTCTCAACTAAAACTCGCTCTCGACCTGGCTCAAGATCTATCATTAAATTTCCTTGAGAGCCAAATATCTTAATATCAACCTGAAATTTTGCAAATGCAGCTGGCATATTGGATGAGCCTGATATAGAACAGGTAGCCCCATTTTCAAGACGCATACTTACTGAATTATAATAATCAACATCAGCTTCAGAATTTGAAGTGAATGCAAAGACCTGTTTTGGTGCCTCATCAACCAACTTAAAGAAAAGACCTAGAAGATGCGTTAACTGGCCCCAACCATAGCCACCTGCCTTAGAAGGATCTGCCCATGTAGAGTTCAAAGGTGGCAAAAGGGCATCTTCAGCAAGACTTAAGCCTTTACCTTTAATTAAGTCAGAAGTTGGACTGGCAAGCTGAATTGCAGCATGCTGAAACTCACCAATTAAGTCAGCTCTCATTAATTTAAGCGCTTTCTCAGCAATTGGCATATAGTTCCAGCCATGGGAAACATTAAGATTTAGGTTCTTTTTTGCAGCCAAATCTATAAGCTCCTTTGCTTCCTTTGAATCAGTTGTAAAAGGCTTTTCTACCATAACATGGCACCCTGCTTCTAATGCTGCCTTAGCATGCTCAAAATGAAATGTATGGGGAGAGCTTATGATAACACCGTCCATATCTACTTCACTTAAAAGCTGGCGATAGTCAGTAACCCCATATGAAATTCCAAATTCATCTTGGACCTTTTTCAATGCGTCAGTGTCAGTTGCACATATACCAGCTATTTCTGACGAAGGATTACTTATAATTGTAGGTATGTGAACAGCAGCAGCCCACCAACCAGCGCCAATAATTCCAATTCTTTGTTTTTTATTGCTCATAATTTTATCCCGAGAGTTAATTAATAAATTTTAAAAAAGTTAATAATTAATAATATTTATAATTTTTAATTAGACATAATATATCATATATTAATTTACCTTTTATTAAAATTTAAGTTATTTATTATAGTGGTTTGTACTTATTCGATTCTTGTGAGAAGTCTTGAAAAGCTTTCTTTTTAAGAAAAAATTAGATTGAGACGAAGGGAGGTCATTTAACTTCCAACTGCAGAAAAAAATTAGTAACTGAAAAAGAAGGCTTTTGAGCTAAAATCTTAAAAACAAAGGATAAATAATATGACCTCAAGAAACTTCTCAAAGTTTGGTACAAAGTTTTCTAAAGAAAGTGGTATTACCCAATTAATGTCTGATCTTGGGAGTGCTAATCACAGTAATAATCCAAACATCCTTATGTTGGGAGGTGGTAATCCAGCAATTATCCCAGCAGCAAATGATAAATTTGTATCTGAGCTAGAAAAACTCATTAGCAGCTCTGATGTTGATCAAATGATTGGTTTATATGATGGCCCTCAAGGTAATGAAGAGTTTATAAGAGAGCTAGTAGCGATGTTCAATAATAACTATGAATGGACTTTAGACGAAAAAAATATAGTAATTACTAATGGCTCTCAAAGTAGTTTTTTTAGTCTCTTTAATTTATTTGCAGGAGAGATGGAAGACGGATCACACAAAAAAATTCTATTCCCAATAGTACCCGAATACATTGGATATGCAGACCAAGGAATTTCTGAAGATATGTTCATTTCAATAAAACCTGAAATTAACATGCTGGATGATAAACAATTTAAATATAAAATTAATTTTGAAAAATTAATAAATACTATGAATTCTGGCAATATTGGTGCCATTTGTATTTCGCGTCCCACAAATCCTACAGGAAACGTTATTACAGATAATGAGCTACGTAAATTAAATTTAATTTCTGAAGAGTATGGAGTTCCATTAATTATTGATAATGCTTATGGCCAGCCATTTCCAGGTGCTGTTTATACCGAAGCAACATTGAATTGGAATGACAATATGATTTTATGCATGTCACTATCAAAGCTTGGTCTTCCAGGTCTTAGAACTGGGGTAGTTATTGCTAATCATGAAAGTATTAAAGCTTTAAGCAGGATTAGTGGAATTATGGTTCTAGCGCCTAGTAGTGTTGGACCAAGTTTACTGACCAGAATGATAAAGGATAATGAACTATTGACACTTTGTGATAATGTTATAAAACCCTTCTATCAAGAAAAAGCACTAATGGCCGTAAGACTCTTTAATAGTATTTTTATCGATGTAGATGTTTATCTTCATAAACTTGAAGGTGCATTTTTTATGTGGCTTTGGTTTCCAAATCTGTCAATAACTTCTGAACAGCTTTACACTAATCTTAAAGCTGAAAATGTTTTCATAGTTCCTGGACATGATTTTTTTGCTGGTCTTGATGATGAGTGGAATCATAAGCATCAATGTATTAGAATAAACTATGCAAAAGATGAAATAGTCCTCAAAAAAGGATTAGAAATTATTTGTCGTAATGTTAAATTATTTCAAAATTAAGGCTTTAGTTTTTTTTAATTACAAAACATTCTTCGCTGACACTTCAATAGCATGCAGCATTGAGACTCCGAAAGATCGCATCGTTAGAAGGACATAGGAGTCTTCTTTATCTCTATAAATTATCGTTCCTATATGCTCCATAATAGTTCTAGAGACATTACCAACAGAAAATACATTTTTACTAATATCGATTGGGCAAATTCGCTCCAAAACATCCCTACTTCTTG
>Ga0114997_10001411_pt1 | contig 19968 bp, 19 predicted proteins | sample ArcticOcean_MG_C_2_FD_87045 | JGI IMG/M metagenome (GOLD analysis project Ga0114997, IMG submission 87045) | Marine microbial communities from western Arctic Ocean - ArcticOcean_MG_CB4_136 | ecosystem: Environmental > Aquatic > Marine > Oceanic | place: Arctic Ocean: Canada Basin | collected...
GGGAGATGCTAGAGCAACTCAAGTATGGAAAAAACCAATGGCTGTTATGGTTGATAGATATTCTGCGTCTGCGTCTGAGATTTTTGCAGGTGCAATACAAGATTATCAAAGAGGGCTAATTATCGGGCATAAAACATTTGGCAAGGGCACCGTTCAACAATTAGATGATCTGACTAGCGGTCAACTAAAATTAACAGAATCAAAATTTTATAGAGTAACTGGCTCAGGCATGCAAAATAGAGGAGTAGAACCAGATATAACTCTTCCTTCAACATGGGATATAGAAGAAAGCGGTGAAAGTTCATTAGACTCTGCCCTACCCTGGGATCAAATTAGTCCCACTCCATTTAGAAAGTTTAAGCTTAATAAAAGTGCTCTAGATAAATCAAAAATTGCTCATGAGAAGAGGATGTTCGAGAGTCCAGACCTACAATATATTTTAAATATAAGAAAAAGGTATGATGAGCAGCAAGAAAAAAAATCTATTTCAATCAATATTGATACTAGAAGAGCTGAGAAAATAGATCGACAACTCTGGGTGCTTGCAACTGAAAATCAAAGAAGGGCCGCTAAGGACTTAGAGATATTTAAGACATTTGAAGGTCTTGAAGAATTTAACAAGAATAAAGAAGATAAGGATATTGATATTGATCTTAAAAATGATTATCTTTTAAATGAAGGTATTCTGATTCTTTCAGATTACCTTTACCTGAATACTAATATGTTACTTTCAGAGGCAGCATAAAATATGAAAATTGTTTCCTTTAATATGAACAGCATTAGAGCTCGACCCCATCAATTGATTCATCTAAGAGATACACTCGATCCCGATATTATTGGAATTCAGGAAACTAAAGTTAATGATCCAGAATTTCCAGTAGATGAGATTCAAGAAATTGGCTATCATCCAGAGTATTGGGGCCAAAAGGGTCATTATGGAGTGGCTATTCTTAGCAAGAAAAAACCTCTTGAGGTTCAAAAAGGATTTATAAAGGATACTGCCGAAGATCAGAAAAGGTTTATTCAAGCCAAATTTAAGTGGGGCAAAAAAAGTATTACGATTATGAATGGGTATTTCCCTCAAGGTGAAAATAGATCTCATGAAACCAAGTTCCCAAAAAAAATAAAATATTACGCTGATCTAAAAAAACACATTAAAAAAACTCAAAAAACTGAGGACAATGTAATTGTGATGGGTGATTTCAATGTTGCTCCATCCTCATTAGATATTGGCATTGGCGAAATTAATGCAAAAAGATGGCTAAAAGAAGGAAAGACTGCATTTTTACCTGAAGAAATTGATATGTGGAATAGCATTAAGGACCTTGGATTTATTGACTCTTGGAGAGAGCAAAATCTAAATGAGGATTCAATTTACTCATGGTTTGATTATCGCTCAAGAATGTTTGATGATACTCCAAAGAGAGGTTTAAGAATTGATCATATTATGATTTCAGAAAATCTTTTGTCTGCCATGAAGAAAACTGGAATAGACTACGGGGCAAGAGCAATGGAGAAACCCTCTGACCATTGCCCTGTTTGGATTGAATTAAAATGATTGTATTCAAAGATTTTTCTTTTGAAGCCGCCCATAAGCTTCCGCTAGTTCCAAAAAATCATAAATGTTTTAACCTACATGGTCATAGTTTTCATGTTCGAGTGAGCGTCATGGGTGACATAAATAAGTTAGGTTGGGTCATGGACTTTTCAGATATTAAATCCATCTGCAAGCCTATTATAGACAACTTGGATCATAGCTACTTAAACGATATCCAGGGACTAGATAATCCCACTAGTGAGAATATCGCTGTTTGGATTTGGGATAAAGTAAAAATACTCATGCCAAATGTAAGCTCGGTAGAAGTAAGAGAGACATGTAATTCCGGATGCATATACTCAGGCTAGCTATCGCCTTGTTTTAAAAAATGATTTTAAAAGATGTGAAGCCTCTTCTTCCATCAAGCCATAGCTACAATTTACCCTGTGATTCAAGTGCTGTTTATCAAAAAAATTATCTTGTGAAACTAGCGAGCCATTTTTTGGCTCAAGAGTTGCAAAGTATACATTTCTAATCCTCGCATCAACTATAGCTTTTGCGCACATATGACATGGTTCTAATGTTACATATAAATCACAATTAAGAAGGCGATAATTTTGCATCATTTTACTCGCTGAATTTAAAGCATGAATTTCAGCATGAGAAGAAACAGAGTGATCTTGAATCACAGAATTAAATCCAGTCCCAATAACTGAATTATCTTTTACTACCACAGCTCCGACAGGAACCTCATTGCAGTCTCTGGCTCGTTTAGCTGCGGTAATTGCAAGAAGCATAAACTCTTCAATTGGTTTCATGTTCTAAGAAAGAAATGATTTAGATAAAAGTTGCCCATTCGCTTAGTGGGCGCCTTTCAGACCTAAATTGGTTAACCTTTGCCTGATCGTCCTTGTAACCTAAAGCAACCCCACAAAATAAAATTTCATTCTCTGAGGCTTCAAGAAATTTACTGACACTATCATGTTTCATTGACCATGCTTCTTGCGCACAAGTATCAAGACCTGCTTCTTTTGCCAGAAGCATAAAAGTTTGAAGAAACATTCCTAAATCTGACCATTGCGGAGGGCCCATCTGCCTATCTACAAAACAAAATAAAGCTGCAGGCGCACCAAAAAAATTAAAGTTCTTCATAACTTGCTCTAATCTTCCTTCTTTATCATCTCTTGAGATACCAAGCGCATCGTACATTTGCTCTCCAAGTTGGTATCGAGAAGTTCGATATGGCTCCTTTAATTTCTGAGGATAGATCTCATAAGATGGAATTTCTGGTAATGACCAGTCATCTTGAAAGCTTAAAAAATTTGCCATGGATTCACCATTCAAGATAAAAATTCTCCAAGGTTGCAGATTTCCGCCCGAAGCACTTCTAGAAGACTTCTGCAGAAGTTCCTTGATTAAATCAGAATCGACTTCTTGATTCGTAAATGCTCGGATGGAAGCCCTTAACGATACAGCATCTGAAACTTTCATTTTAGTTACTTGCTAATGTCTGCTTTAGATAAAGGAGTCCCTCTTTCTAAATTTTTAGTTGCAGTCAGGCCGATAATATCCTCATAATTTTTAGGATGCAGTCCATACCCAGGTCTGATTCTTCTAATATTTTCTTTATCAAATTTTTCTCCTTGTTGGATATCTTGAACAACATAAATGGATCTTCTGAACTTGATATTTGATTCCTCTGCAGGTTTCATTTCAAAACTCCCTTCACCAATTGCCTTATAGGCTATTGAAACACTTGAGCATAGATCCTTTAGTTCATGAGGTTCCATTGAGAACTCTGCATCAGGTCCACCTTCACTCCTGTCAAAAGTGAAATGTTTCTCTATTAATTTTGCACCCAATCCAATAGATAATATAGCGCTAGTATTTCCTAGTGTATGATCAGATAGACCAACCTCGCAACTAAATGTATCTTTCATAAGGGCGATGGTATCGAGATTTATCTGATCAGCAGGTGTTGGATAGCCGCTTACGCAATGCAGCAGCATAAAATCACCGCAACCAAAAGTTTTTACAACCTCTACAGCCTCTGTGATTTCTTTTTCATTAGCCATCCCAGTTGATAGAATCATAGGTTTTTGGGTTTCTGCAATATATTTTACCAAAGGCAAGTCAGTTATTTCGAATGATGCAACTTTATAAAATGGACAATCTAATGTTTCCAATAAATCAACAGCAGTTTCATCAAATGGAGTGCTGATAATGGTTATACCTATCTCTTTTGCATGCTCAAATAATTCTTTTTGCCATTCATATGGTGTTTGAGCCCAATCATATAAATCCCAAAGATTGTAACCATCCCAAAGACCCCCGCTAATAAGAAAATCTTCTTTATTAGATTTAATAGTCATGGTGTCAGGAGTATATGTTTGAATCTTCACACAGTCTGCGCCATTAGCTTTTGCTAGAGCTATCAGCTCTTTAGCTCTATCCAATGAACCGTTATGATTGCCTGAAATTTCAGCAATTATATAAGGATTAGTAAGATTTTTGAACATGATTAATCATTATATAGATGATGATGTTGAAGCATTTTACTATAAATGTCATCTAAATTGCCTTTTTTACAAAATTTAGTCATCTCCCGAAATTGTAAAATAGATGAATTCGAGGCTTCTTTTGTATAACAGGCATCTTCCCCAGAAACTTTATGAAAATATAGCTTAGGATCATTGGCTTCACTAAAAATAAACTCAAAAATTTCTTTAGCTCTTGTGAGGTGCCAGTCACTAGTTACTACGATGAGATTATTTATATGCAAATTCGCCTTAACAAAGTTTCTTTTTACAAAATAAGCCTCGCCAATGGTATCTTTTGCTAGTGGCTCTTCATGAATAGCAGCCTCGTGAATGCTAAAATTTTTGACAGCATATTCAGCCATTATTTTTGATAAAGGAATTTTTAACTCTTTCTTGTACTTCCAGCCTGTGGTGATAAAGTTTTTACAATTATGAGCATTAAATATTTCGAATGATTTTTCTAATCTCTGTATAGAATCAAAAGAGAGCTGATTAAGTTGATTTAGCTCATGTGATAAGCATAAAACTGCTGAATTAGCTTTGCTCAAATTTCATCCTATAGGTATTTATATTTTTTTCAGATTTTTGTAGCAAAAATCCAACGCTTTTAAAAATTTTAATACTCGCTTTATTCTTTTTGTCTATATTTGCAATCAATTGGTTTAAAGGGTTTTTTGCGTTAAAGGAGTTGGTGGCATCTTTTAATAATGTTGTTGAGAGGTAGAGGCCTCTAACCCTAGGGTTCATATTAATAGAAACTTCACCAATACTTTTCGTAATATCTATCCTGACTATACCCGCATTTATACCAAAGGCTTCTCCCATATAGAATGAACAATTCTTATCCTTTAACTTTGATCTAAACCATTCCAAATGTTTTTCATACTTAATATAGCTTTTATTTCTAAACATCGATCGAGTGAGTGGGTCATTTCTCCACTCCCATAATTCCTGCGAGTCTTTTAAACTAACGCTTCTTAAAGAAATTTTTCTATAGATCTTCACTTTGGCGCTAATAAAGCTATCGTTTAGCTTTGCTTTGCTAAAATCAATCAAGTGGTCACCTGACTGAGTAAAAGGATTTGGATAAAGAGCGCTATCAAGCATTCTAATTTGGTTAAAAATACCATTTAGATCATCGTTAAAATTAATAAGATTATCTTTGATAGATAATCTTTTAAATTTATATGAGTCGCCTTGTTGGATCTTAGGTGATAGCTTTTCTCTTTTAAAGATTTTAATCTGTTCTGCAATTGCATCATAAATTCTAATTAAGATTTCATCCAGGGTACCTAATAATTTAACCCTGGTTCTAAGGTAGACAGGTCCAGCATCAAGCTCTTTTTCCATTCGAAGCGAGCATACTTCCGTTTCATTAAATCCGCGAATTATCATATTTTGAATAGGAGAACCTCCCTGCCCAAATGGCAATGGAGCTGAATGAAAGCATATACAATTATAATTTTTAAAGATATTTTCCGGAACTATATAAGACCAATGAGGGAACATGATGAAATCTGGCTTTATTTGATTCACTTTTTTATATGTAAGTTCTTTTCTATCGCGAATAATTTCTGAATTTTTATTAATAACTCGATTCTTTCTTAGGACATCTTCTAAAACTTTGTTTTGGATGCAATATAAGATCTTCATCTAATAATCTTTCTTACAACTTCAAACGCCTCGGCAAGGGCAATGCCAGATTGAGCTCCACGATATTCAGCTAAAGATCTTAACTTTTCATATGACCTAGAATGGGGGCTAGGACGCATTTCCATGTCATAGAATTTCAAAGCCTCAAGTTTTTTTGACCAAAAATTATCAATATTGATAAATAAGTTTGGCTCAAACTTATTTTCAAGCTGTTTTACTGTAAAGTCAGTTGATGAAGCAATTTCAAAAAATCTTATCTCTGAATACAGTTCATTAGGCTCTGGACGATAAGCAGTTAAGGTGGCAGCAGCTGCTATTCTATGATCAATATTTAAGTCTGTTGGAGAATGGACGTAGATAATATCTGGATAAAATGATTTCTTAAATGATTCAATAAACTTAACTACTTCTATCAAAGGCACACTATCAATTTTATTATCTGGAAAATCTCCACACCCTAACCATGTGGCACCCAGAGAGCTCATAGCATTTGTGGCAGCATTAAGTCGATTTATAGCATCCACTGAGGCCGAGCCCTCCCTTGATGCAACTCCATTTGTTAAAGTGATAACTCCGACGTCATCACCCTCATAAATATGTCTTGCAATTGAGGCTCCGCACCCTATAACCTCATCATCGGGATGAGATGCGATAACTAGTATGGATTTTTTCATTAATTTAGCCTTTGGAAGCCACTATGGCATACAGGCCCATCTAACAAATCGTTAATGTCCCTTCCCTCCTCACAATCTTTGATTTGAATAAAAATCTTTTCAAGTTCGCCCATGTAATCATCAATCAATTTATCAGAGTGCTCTATACATACATATATACTTGTATTTGCAATAAAGTTTTTCTTTAGCATTTCTTGTGTAATCAGAGTTTTATATGCCAAATGACTTTGGCTAGAAAAAGTAAATGTCGGTAAGGCAGAAATACCCCCTATATTTATTTCAATTTCATGCTGTGAAGCAATCTCTGTCCACCTAGATTTAATCTTTTCCCCAGTAACTGATATTTTTTCCCAAGATTTTGTTTGATCCATAACTTCGAGCGTTTTTAATGCAGCTGATGGGCCAATGCGCTCTGTCCAAAATGTACTGCTAATAAAGGTGTTTTGAGCAGATTGCATCACTTCTTTTCTTCCCACAATTGCTGTAATTGCATATCCATTACCTAAGGCCTTACCGTACATTGCAATATCTGGCTCAACATTATATTTTTGATGAATGCCTCCATTAGTCTCTCGAAATCCTGAGGTGCACTCATCGAATATTAGAACAATGCCTTTTTGAGTTGCCAAATCTCTAACCTTTTGAAGAAAGTTATCCTCAGGACCATTATTCCTGACAACCTCCATTTTAATAACACCAATATTATTATCATTTACTGTCTTTTGTAGCTCCGCAAAATTATTGTAATGAAATGGAAAAACTGTTCCACCTAAATCTTTTGGAACACCTTGAGCTTCAAGTCCGGGCAATAAATGAGAGTTAAGGCCATCTTTATTATCAATATTTACAGCTAAATACCAATCATGCCAACCATGGTAGCCACAAATTGCAACATTGTCTTTGCCCGAAGCTGCTCTGGCAATTCGCACAGCAATTGCATTAGCCTCACCGCCAGTTCTAGCAAATTTAACCATATCGGCCCAGGGATTTATCTCAATAAGTTTTTCAGCCAAATAGACTTCTTCGGGACAGTTCCATGTAGACATATTGCCTCGTTCAATTGTTTCTTTTACAGCTGCATCAACTTCTTCATGGCCATAGCCCAAAATATTTGTTCCAATTCCCATGATAGACATGTCTACATATTCATTTCCATCCAGATCCCATACTTTACAACCCTTAGATTTACTAAAATATGATGGCCACTTTTCAGGGAGAAACATTTCCGGTCTTTTGGAAAGCAACATATTGCCTCCTGGAATAATTTGCTTTGCTCTTTTGTAGAGTTTCTGACCTTTGCTCATGATTGATCCTTGATTGCGACTAAGATTATTATTAACAAGCATTAAATCATTATTTTCGCAAAAACTTAAGGCATCTTTCCATGAAAATGTGACATTGGGATGAAAATGATTAAATATTTTCTCAACCAGCGTAAAGTCTTCTGCTTCATCAACAGTCCACCTTAAGCTTGAGCAATCTTCTTCGTTTTCGTGATTAAGTTGATTGGATTGATTTTGTTTTATGAAAGGTGTGACATGTTCTTGATCAGATGGTGTTACAGCATTTTTATATGCATTATCAAGTGACCCAAAGGATAAAACCTCAACATCTAAACCGTCTGGAAAAGTTGGTGGATTTACATTTGATGAATAGTCTAATTTTTTTTCTAAGAATAATGAAATAACCTTATCAACAACTTCTGCATCAATTAATGGGCAGTCACCAGTAATTCGAACTACTACATCTGCATGATGTTTTTTAGCAGCATAATAAAATCTTTCTAAAACATTATTCTCACTTCCTGTTTCAACAGTGAAGCCTTTAGAGGCAACATATTTTATTAATTGCTCATTGATATCACTATCCGAGGTCGCTAAAACAATTTTGTCTATTTTCTTGCTAAGCGATAATCGTTTTAATAAAATTCCTATCAAGGGAGTTGAGTTTATTTCCTTCATAACCTTCTTAGGGAGTCTTGTTGAGCCCATTCTCGCTTGAACAATAGCAACAATTTTCACAAAGAGCTCCACTTTGAAGGATTTAGAAGCTGCTCATCTTCGCAAGAAATATCTGGAAAAATAAAAGGCCTATTCCTAGGATTAAACCCTTCTATAATTTCAGTTAGTTGTGCTTGATTATCTACCCCTATAAGCACTCTATCAATTTGTGGGAGAGAAAGCGGGTAATGAATACAAGCTTGAAGTGCAGAAGAATTATTATCTTCCAACCATTTATGCCAAAACTCAATCAGAGGACTCCACTTAGAAAATTTTTCTGGAATTTTATCTTTTTCTAATAAAAGTAAGCCTTGAAGAAATATTGATCTTGCATGAATTTCTATTCCAGCTGCATTCAAACGCTGCAGCCATCCAGTCGTAAGCATTCTTCTATCGAAAATATTAAATGGAATTTGTATAATATCAATTGGAAATTTTTGAAAAACTGATGCAACTTCGTCAGGACTGTATGCAGAAATACCAATTTTATGAACCAATCCCTGTTTCTTTAGCTCCAACATTGCATTTGCTAGCTTACTGCCATTCGCCCCAAATAATTGAGATGTATCATGGACCAGAAGACCGTATGCTGTTTTTAGATTCATGCGAGCCAGCGATGATTGCATTTGATCGTAAGCCCATTCATTTATATCTTTTACTGAAGTTGGGATAGGTGGTAATTTAGTAACAACTTTGAATTTACCCACTCCTACCTGACCAAGGGATTGCTCGCTAACACCATATGAAATAGAAGTATCAAGCGTATCAATTCCAGCTGAATTACCTAATTCTAATATTTTAGAAGCTTCCTTTAAGTCTACTTGCCCATGTTGATTGGCTACCCCATAATCCAAACCAAATTGTACTGTACCAATAGCAAGACGATTCATTTTCTTTTTTTCCTGCTCTAGCAAAAATAATCTTTCGGCAAACTCATAGTCTGCCCCAGTATCAATATCGATTACCTTATGTCGAGGCAAGATAAACATAGTAGATTGCTTAGAGAATTCGCCATAGCCCTCCAGAACCGAAGTAACAGTTGATAAATATAATTGACCAGCATCATGATAGGCCTGCTCACAATCTTGAGTTCTTGTATCTATATGCTCTGGGTAGAACATTTCAATTTTTTTACTCTCATTTAAGAATAAAGCTCTCTGAATCGGGTAATCATAGGCACCACAGGCTATTAAGCTCTCTGATTGTGATTCCTGCAGAACATCAATTGCATTTTCTAAATCTTGAGCAGTAATAAACACTGCTGTTGGGTATACAGTAAGAACTAGATCGGGCGTTGAAATATTTTCTATATACCACTCAACGGCATGCTTTATAACTGCACTAGTTCCTGTAGTGTCATCTGATAATTCTGGGGGTCTAAGAAATGGGGCCTTTACATTCAATGATGCAACAACTTCTTGAATTTCGGGACTGTCAGTAGAAACTATAATATCCGAAATCAAGCCACAAGATTGCAGGGTTTGAATAGGCCATGCAATCATTGGCTTACCACAAAACTCTTTTATGTTTTTTCCTGGAATCCTCTTGCTGCCACCTCTTGCAGGAAGAATAGCTAAAACTGTAGGTCTGCCCATTAAATTGTTTCTTTAAAAATAATTAATAATCTATTTTACCCCTAGAACAAAACAAAAGATTCCTACGAGATAAAAAAATAATAATCTTCATCTGGAACCCATAAGTGAGGTTCCTTGAAATGAATAAATTTTCTATTAAAGAATTCTGGAAGAGATGTTGCACGGAGAGTTGAGTCAGAAAAGTTTTCATATGAAACTAGAGCAATAGAAGAATTTTGAGATAATATTTTTTGAATATGAGTTGCATAATTACTAACTATATCCTCAGTCATCTCAAGAAAAGAATGGGCATTCTGAAAAATATCTATCTCTACATCAAGATCTTCAATTTGGGGTGGTGTAATGCAAATAATTTCTAGCTCATCAGAAGAGTTGAAGGCAATAGACTTATTTTTTCTGTTTACAGAATAATTATGAACGGAAGCACCATAAAAGCTTTTAAGATATTGAATTCCTACATGAAGATTGGGTGGTATATCTAAGTATATAAATTTTTTAATATTAGGATAGTTTTCAATGAGAAGATGGATATTAACTCCAAAACCTGCTCCTATCTCAAAAAAACTGTTTGCTTGCGTAAAATCAATATGCTCAGATAAAAGTTTATGTTGATGCAATAAATCAAGATAATGATTTGATATGTTTTTTCCATTAATTTGAGAAAAATCTTCAGAGCCAAATTTGTTTGAATGCTCGGGAATAGAAAAGTTAGCTAAAAGGTGTGCTATTTCCTCTGAATGGTTTGCGAACATACTTCTAGCTAGCACAGATTTATCAAAGTAGTGTCGCGTAAGTGCAACTTGTGAGTTAAAAATACTTGAAAGAGGGTATATTCCTAAAATCTTCGCAAGTAACTTTCGAACCCCAGTATTATAGGTAAACCTTCTATCAATCAGGTGGCTATCAGCGAATGAGGTTGCGATTTCAGAATCCGGTCCCCGGAAATTATCCAGCCCATATTTGATAATATCTTTTGCAGCTCTTTGAGATTTTTTTTCCCAGTATGGGCCTGGCAGGTATTGAGGTGGCACAGACATTTGATCTGCCATCATTAACTCTAAGTCAGGAATATCTTGTGGAATCTTCATCATGATTTTTATAGTTTTGTAGCATTCTATTTTAACCCTATGTAAATCTTCTATCAATCACTGTGCAATCATCGAATGAGGTTGCGATTTCAGAATCCGGTCCTCTGAAATTATCCAGCCCATATTTGAAAATATCTTTTGCAGCTCTTTGAGATTTTTTTTTCCAGTATGGGCCTTGTAGTTACTAAAGTTGTACAGACATTTAATCTGTGGTTTTTAATTCTGGTTTATAAAATTTTAATATTTAGCAGTTAACCCAGAAAAATCTTTGAGTAATTTTGTAAACAAGCTCAATTTTTCTTGTCTTGAATTTACTTGATTCGCTTTTGATGAGGTGTGTCTTTGCAACATAACCTTTGAAATTATCTCTCTTAAGCTAGGGTGAATAAAATAATATTGCCGTCCTGCTGGCTGCTGAAGTATGAGCCCAGGCTCTGCTGATAAGATGGATATTAAACTATCTACCGCTAATATTGGCATCATGGCACCCATCTCATTTCGTAATTCTCCCAAAGAGAGATATTCATCAGAAGAAAAAATTTGCTCAGAAATTAATGGCCCTGCATCTAATGCGGGCTCCATAAGATGTCCAGTTAATGCAATACTATCAAAGCAACCATCTAAAATTGGAGCTTCTACCACATCCATTCCCTTATATTGAGGCAAAGGACCCATATGAATATTTATCACGCCAAGACTAAAATACTCTAAAATTTTGCTTCTGATTAGGCCGCCACCAGTAAAAATACAAATTTCACCTTGAGAGCTTTTCTCTAAGGACAGGCATTCATCAAAATCCTTTACAGATAGGCATGAGATATTCTGTGTTCTAGCTAACTCTCTTATGTCCCTAATATCTGGAGCCAAAGTATCTTTTAAAGATTTTAAGCTAATTGGTGTGTTCTCATTATTCTCATCAGACCTCAAGACTAACTTTCTCCAAACCCTTTTAAAAAATAAACTTGTTCCATCTCGATATAATTCTGATTTCACTCTTGAAAATGAAAACTTTAAAATCACAACAGATTTAATGGGAATATTTAAATAAATCAGTAGTTGCAAGACTGAAATTGAGAATAAACTGAATGGACTTGGGCAAAAAATTGTTACTGATGCCTTGCGAAGGTTACCTGAAGTCCATTTACTAAAAGAATAGTTGAATGAGTTGGCATTACCATAATTTTTAAGAGGAATTGCTTCAGTAAGAATAAGTTTCTGCTCAAGATTATTCAAAATTTCATTAATTTTTGATATGTGTAGATCTGAATCTTTACATGCAGTATTTGCAATTAGTAGAGCATTAATTAAGCTAGCATCCTCTAAATTTTTTTTATCATTAAGAATTTGGTTAAAAAATATTTCCCTCAACCAATGTAAGTGGACTTCACTATGCTCTTTGAATCTTAATCTTGATACTCTTTTTAAATTTCGATTATGAAATGAGATGAATTTTCTTAACTTTTCTAGCCATAACAACCCATCTAGATTGTTACTCTGGATAGCATTATAGATGGCTTGTCTTTCTTTCTCAGATAGGGATTGAATAGTTTTTGGTAACTGAGGTAGTGCATCCATTAATCTATAGATGCCCTAATGGTAGTTCCCTCTAAATCGACTAAACCCTCTCCAAATAATATAAAATCTTTACTAGACTGAGCTCCCTCTGCAAAAGAGATAACACCGAACTTAAAAAACGTCATTGGCAGAATATCTTTTTTAAACCTAATAACTTCCGTCCACTCGATTAAGTTATGTGAATGAAAAAGTATTGCGTCATTAGACTTGACCTCCATTCCGGGCTCAACTGAAGTCTGAAGAACAGCATCACCTGAATCAAATTGCTTGGAGTACCAGACAGGCCCAGGAAAATATTGTCCTTGAGTGATAAGCTTCGTGGCACGATCAAATGATTGCAGATAAGCTTGATGAATTGGTGAATCCATTGCCCATAAAATTTTTTCAGGAGTAAAGAATAGGCTTACGGGGCGCCATTGCTGTGTTCCATCTCCATACCATATAAGATTAGAAAAATTCTCATCATCTGACTCAATTAAAAAACATTCGCCATCAAAATCTCCAGTAACTATCCATAGAGAATCCGAAAATTTATCAACATAAACTCCATGTATATGCTTGATTTGACGCTCATGCAATTCCTTAACAATAATAAAACTTCTTCCGTCGTCACATGATTTCCAAATTGGCACTGAGTCTCGAGAAGCATTGTGACCATACTCCCCAAAGAAAATTCCTGATGCAGTAACAGCTATGCCTCCATGCAATACATTTCTGCATTGTTTTAAATTATCAATAAAATTTAATTCATTGGATCTAAGGTCAAAAAAATAGATTTTCCATTGGTATAAAATAACGACACCATCGCGCTTCCAGTTCAAAATAGCATTAGATTTGTCATACCTTAGAAATCTTCTAATCAGCCTGAAGCGCATTAAAAATCTATTTTTACCAGGAATTGAAAATTTTACTTCTTGACCATCTAAAACGACTGAAAAATTATTACCCGTACTTTTAATTATATTTTTTGTATCGCTCTCATAGAAATGCACAATCTCTGACTGTAAATTTTCTAGTATTTTAAGTTTCATTAAACAGAATTTTTTAAATGGCTGTAAAAAAGTTTAAAAACCCTAGAACACTTCTATCAAAGTTATCATGAGGCTTTCTTCGGGTGAGGTAAGAGGATCCAATATCAGCATTATCCCAGTGATAGAGCCCAGTTATAAGTCCGAATAGCAGTCTGTAATCAATGATGATTTCTGAATAAGTATCTGCACTGATTTGCTCATTCACAGAAATTTCATTAAGTGTTTCTGAGTGGCAAATAAAGAGAAATTTTTTGCGTATTACGTCATTTTCAGTAATTGAAAAGATAAATGAATATTCGCTCTTAATTTCAGATTTTTTTTGAGCATTTATTGCAGCAGTCTTCATTAGTCTAGAAAAATTAATTTTATCAAAGTCTATGAATAAATCTTGCTCATAATCCATTTGCATCGAACTAATTTCGCTCAATCTATCACTAATTTCTTCTGCAGTATATTCTAGATCTCTTTCTAAGTTTGTATGACCAGAATTAAGATCGATCCCTCCTCCAGGATGAAAAACCAATGCCTTAGGATCAAAACCTTTAACCTCAAACGCATCTGCAACACCACGAAATTCATTTAGCTCGATTTTTGATCCGCCTAAAAGATATTCTCCTGCAAATGGAAGATGATGCTTGGCATTAAAAAAATTTGTGAAGTAACTATATCTATCAAAGCCTCTTTGTTTTTTTTCGTTAGCCTTTTGAATAAGAAGCTCTCTCTCTGTATCCACATCATAATATGTCTGAGGATATGGACTGGCACCTGTATAACCTAAAGCTATAATATCTAATTCATCAGTAAAGCCGTGAATAATTGATTGGAGTTTTTCTGCATGCGGCCGATTGAAGACACAATCATTAAGATTAAGCAGGGATTGATGGGATAGATCATCGTGAACTATCAATGCTGAATCAATATCAGAAATGCTGCCCGTATCATTTTCTTCGATAAACAAACTTGTATTTCCAGTTTTGAATGATCTGATAGGTGTTAAATCAAGGTCGTCGGATTTACCCTTATAAAAGAGATAATTCTTTTCCATATCTGGAATAAGAATAGGTTTTTTGCCAAACCTTTCAAAGAGTTGATGGATGAAGTCTGGATCATAATGATCTGGATGAATATGCGAGATATAAATGTAGTCAGGCTCTTTTATATAATCAAATGGGTCTATGAGGGGGAAAGAAAACCACGAGCCAACAAATATACCTTGAGAGAACCATGGATCAGTTAAAATTGAAATATCAGATGTTTCAATCTGAAGGCATGCTGAAGAAATATATTGAACTTTCATCTTAATAGTTATCGATCTCCGGAATGCGTTATAGATTTAATCTTTGGCTGCCTCACATTATACCCAGATTTATGCAGATAACTATTGATCTCAAAAACTGCATTCTCGGTATATTGAAAAATATTTGATGCGGCTATTCCGCTAGGCGAAGCATAATCTATGATCTCAGCAAAATGCTCTGGAGCCCCAGCGCCTCCCATTGCGACTACTGGAAGATTGATAGCTTTCACAACATTGTTGATAAGTTCTAGGTCGTACCCTTTCCCTTGCCCATCTCGATCAATAGAATTAATAAGGATTTCACCCGCACCCATGTCCTCCATTTTTTTTGCCCAATCCTCAGGAGTTATGCCTGTCGCTTTTTTACCAAAATCAACAAAGACCTCCCAAGTTTTAGGTTTAACCTTTTTAGCATCTATTGAGACAACGATACACTGAGATCCACATATCCTTGCACAATCAGAAATAAGCTGAGGTCTATTATAAGCTTCAGTATTTATTGTCACTTTATCTGCTCCAGCCCTCAGTCTATCCTCAACATCCTTAATAGTTTTAATGCCCCCTCCAATTGTTAAAGGCATAAATGAGCATTTAGAAAAATCATTAATTATTTCTAAAATAGAGCCTCTGTTTTCAAAGTTTAAATCATCTCTATTGAGATCATAATTTTGATCGCGGCTGATATCTAGATAAATTAACTCATCAGCATTCCAGTTGCTGAAGCGCCCCACGATTGATGATGGATTGCCTAGCACTTGATGGCGCTTAAAATTCTTGCTTTGAACAACTCGACCATTCTTGAGCAATATTACTGGAATGATTCGATGATTAGCCATTGTAAAAATTAAATACCTTTTAGTTCTGAGAAATTTTTTAATAACTGAAGTCCGTTTTCCTGGCTTTTTTCTGGATGAAACTGCACTCCAAATACATTATCTCTTTGAATGGCGGCTGCAAAGTCATCACCATATCGAGCTGTAGCCAATATATCTTCATTATCTTCTGTGGCCCTATGATAGCTGTGCACAAAATAAAATGTAGCTCCGGAATTGATATTTTTAAATAGCTCATTAGCACCGTTATGATTAACTTCAGTCCACCCAATATGAGGAACTGGCAAGTGATCTTTAGGTGCTAGTTTTTTAGTAATTCCTGGTATCCAGCCAAGACCTTCTTTTTCTTCAAATTCAGTGCCCCAAGACATTAATATTTGATGGCCAACACAAATGCCTAAAAATAATTTCTTGTTTTTTAGAACCTCTCTTTTCAGATCATCAAGCAAGTTAGTACCCTCCAATCTATTCATACAATCATTGAATGCACCAACTCCTGGCAATACTATATGAGACACGTTTGCTATGTCTCGAGCTGTTTTTATTTCCAAGTAATCGATAGATAGAAAATCTAGAGCATTGCAGACTGACTGGTAATTACCTGAGCCATAATTTACCAAACCTAACATTTATTTGTCACCGCTTAGCACCTTGATGGTTTATAGTCTTAGTTAGGGAAGAAATAAATTGATCTAATTCCATGTAATCTGCTTTACTGATTAAAAAATTATTAAGCACTTTTAAATCTTCCGGACATACGTAATCTAGCTAAATTCAAGAGTTGCAAAGAGCATATTAACCAAAACTTCCACAAACCAATCTTTTGCTCCAGAAGGAGCACTGTATAAATTTTAAAGCTCCTTAAAAACTGCATTTCATCAAGAATATTAGATATCGAATCTTCATGCTTACGATAAGACATCAAATTCTTGTTTAGTATTTGTATATTTTTACCAGATAAATAAAGTTCAATCCAAAGAAACCAATCCTCAACAGCTTGCAAATCTTTGTCTTCTCTAAATGGAAAAATTATACTTGAGCTAACCAATGATGAGCTTAGTATTACAGGATTGTTGATCATAAATGCAGTTAAATTTCCAAGAAATAATTTGAAGAGGTAGTGTTTTGTATAAGATTTAATAGTTCCAATTTCATCTCCTTTGGAGTTAATGATATTGCTGCTACAGTGAACCATATCAGCCTTTGTATTCTTTAAAAAATCTATTTGCAGAGTTAGTTTTTGAGAATCCCATAAATCATCTGCGTCAAGAAATGCTATATATTCACCCTTTGCCAGATCAAGTCCTATGTTTCTTGGGTGAGCTGGGCCTCCAGAACTGTTAGGAAGAATGATTTTAATGATTCTTTGATCAGATTGCTCAAATTTTTTAATTATGGAGGGGGTTTTATCTGTAGAGCCATCATCAACCAAAATTAACTCCCAGTTGGCATAGGTTTGATGGATGACGCTCTGAATGGTCTGGCTTAGAAATTTCTCACCATTATAAATTGGGACTATTACTGATATTAAGGGATTTTTACTCATTGCGCTCTCCTCTTGTTCGGGCATTCTAGGATGCAGATAGCACCATCTATGTCCAGTAAGAAGGCCTCTAATAAGGCTTTCATTTTGATGTATTGGCAATAAAGCTAGCTAGATAGTCTTCTAGATCAACTTTGGAAGACCATCCTAGAGCTTTAGTGGCAGATGTCACCAACTCAGCACTTTCTCTATTTCCTCTTCTATTAGGTATCATTTCAGGAGAGCATCCAAGTTGATCTACCAATTCTAGCATTGAGATTGAGCGATCATTGCCAATACCAAACCCATCACCCGAGCCTTTTAATGCAACTGCTACAAGACCACTTACAATATCCGAATAATGTGTAAAATTGCGAACTTGGGTTCCTGGACTAACAACTGGAAGCGATTTCCTTCCCTCAAGATATAGTTTTTTAAATTTAGCAATAACGGTAGAAAAAGGACCCGTAGCTATTTCATTGCCACCATAAACATTATAAAAATATACGATTGCATATTCCAAAGAAAACCAGGTGGCGTAATTAATTAAGTGCTCAGTATTCTTTGCTTTCACCCAAGCATATGGACTCTGAACATCATCAATATCGTAATTTGCAAACTTAGTGCTTGAACCAGAGTAGATTAATTTTGCGCCCTTCTTTTTGGCAAAATTTAGCACGGCAGAAAAAGGCACTAAATTATTTTGGAGCACCAAATCATAATCATCGAAGCTAGACTCAACTCTAGAATATTCACCTAAATGAAAAATAATATCAGGGGACAGTTCTTTTGCTAATTCTGCAATATCTAAACTTGATCCTTCTATATAAGTTACATCAGACACATGATTATCTTTGTTACCTGAAAGATAATTATCAAGAGAGATGACTGTATTGTGAGTGCGAAGAAATTCACATAGATGCGATCCAACAAACCCAGCACCTCCAATAACAATAATAACTTTATTTTGAAGCGTTTCCATTTTCAGATCTAATTACAGTTTCGAGTTACAAAACTCTATTGTAAAGCTTAATTGACTAGAGTCATATTATGTTATCTGAATGAGCTAACTCTGTATTTGCTGGTTTTAAATATGTCCCACCTTTAATTTAATTTCAATTTTTGGGTATTTGCACTTTTTTATTAAGTGTTTTGGATGCTCAGCTTGCTACTTTTCGCCAAACACATCAAATTATTTAGTTTTGAGGTCATATGTATGCGCTTTCATCTTCTCTAATTAACTTAATTGCTTAAGTAATAGACTCGTCATAAAAGTTGTATTTAGTCAGCATTCAAATCTTTTTTCATTCGTTTGTAATTTTTAAGCAAGCTGAACGTAAACTGTTAAGAGTCTTCCAAATTCAAGATCAGCAGCAGCCTCATAATAATCAACTAATCGTTGAACATTTTGATTTACTAAGAAATTAGTAGTTAAGACTCTTGTAAGATGGGCAGCCTTTCCAAGGTTTGGATTTTTAGAATTATCGCTTATTAAAAATTGCTCAATAGGATAGTCTGCTTGCATTGAAATTATTTTAAAACCGATGTTTTCAACAAGATTTTTTAGGCTTTGCTTATTGAAATAAGTCAGATGTTCGGGCGGCTGGACCCAAGTCTCTTCGGTAGCATCCATTTCAACCAAATAAGTTTAGAATTTTGAGAAATCATTTGGCACCTGGATTCTCAAAACAGTTTTATTGCTTAAGTGTGACTTGAGAGATAAAAGTAATTCTCTAGGCTCTAAGACATGCTCTAATACGTTATCTAAATTTATTAAGCCATATTTTAATTCTTCATTACTACTTTTTTGCAAGAAGGACATTATATCTCCTTGCTCAAAATAAGGCATAACCGAAGGATTATTTTTCTTTATACCCTCAATTGAAAAATCAACAGATTTTATATCCTAACCCTGCTCAAGAAAGTATCTTGAAAAATGCCCCTCACCGCAACCAATATCAAGCAAACTTTCTTTTACTCGGGTATATTTATTTATAGTAGCAATGCAAATATCAGCCTCAGCATCAAAGTAGCTTATTTCATCATCAGAGTAGGACTTTTGATATGCACCAAGGCTAAGTTGGTAATATTTATCTCGGTAGTAAGCTTCAATCTCATCTATGCTTGGTTTAGGAAAAATTTCCATATATCCAAGAGAATTTTTCTTTAAATAGTACTTGGTGGTCATAAATAATTTAAACTATTTTAAGTTATGTTAAGCCCATACAACTTTTTAAGATAGTTTATAAGATGATTGATTATTTTTACTCCCACTCAATAGTTGCAGGTGGTTTGCTTGATATATCATAAACAACTCTGCTGATCTCTTCTATTTCATTAACAATTCTATTTGATACGTGGCCAAGAAATTCATATGGAAGTTTTGCCCAAGTAGCAGTCATAAAATCTACAGTCTCAACTGCTCTAATTGCAATTACATCTGCATATCTCCTTTCATCTCCAACAACTCCAACAGATTTCACTGGTAGATAGGCACAGAACGCTTGGCTTACTTGATGGTATAAATTAGCTTTGATCAACTCCTCAATAAATATGGCATCTGCATTTTGCAGTGTGGTAACTTTTTCTGGAGTAATTTCTCCTAAAATTCTTACCCCCAACC
>Ga0114997_10001413_pt1 | contig 19961 bp, 15 predicted proteins | sample ArcticOcean_MG_C_2_FD_87045 | JGI IMG/M metagenome (GOLD analysis project Ga0114997, IMG submission 87045) | Marine microbial communities from western Arctic Ocean - ArcticOcean_MG_CB4_136 | ecosystem: Environmental > Aquatic > Marine > Oceanic | place: Arctic Ocean: Canada Basin | collected...
GCTTCTTATGAACTATCCAGCCAAATGGTACCCAGAAAAACATTACAACAATTCCAATTATAGTACTGAGTAAAATTAGGTTTATGTAAATCCATAAGTAGAGTATTAACCCTTTGCTAAACTCTACTGAAGCGAAAATTTCACTGTCATCTCCAGTTGACTCTACCAAAATTTGACCACTATTAGCAGAACTTTCATTCGTGTCCATAGATTTTATCTATATAATCTATTATTTAGACTTTCGCTGTGTATTTTTGAAAATAGGAATAGGGTGCATTTTGTGAGAATTCATCAGATTAAGTTTTAAGTATATTTTCATCACTTGGGCAAGTCTTTCATTAAGTTCTATTTCAATAGATGGATTCTCAATTTCATTCATAGCCCATTCTAACTCATCATATGTAGCACCTATTTGATCTTCATCAGTTCTACCATCATCCCACAATCCGTCAGTAGGTGATGCATTCTGAATCTCAGCAATTACATCTAATGACTCTGCTAAGGAGTAAACCTCTGATTTATACAAATCAGCAATAGGAGAAATATCTACTCCCCCGTCTCCATACTTCGTGAAGAACCCCACTCCAAAATCTTCAACCTTATTTCCAGTACCTACTACTATGCCATTGTTTGAACCAGCTAATGAATACAATGCAGTCATTCGAATTCTAGCTCTAGTGTTTGCCATGGCGATATCCGATACACTTTTCTTACTAAGTTCATTGTTCAATACATCAAAAGTCTCGGATAAATCAATGATATGACTTTCTACATTATCCCACTTTGAGACTAACCATTTCATATGTTGATTAGAAAGACTAGACTGCGAATCATTCTGATTTATTGGCATGTTAACTACAAGTGTTCGCAATCCGGTTTTAGCACAGAGGGTCGAAGTCACAGCAGAATCGATACCTCCTGAAACTCCAACTACTAGAGTAGAAATATTATTGCTATTGGCATAATTCAAAATCCAATTGGAGATATCTTCGCTAAGACTCTTCCATTTCGACATTCTAATACCACCTTAATGACATGCGACACCGTATTTTTTCAGTCTCCAATAATTATATGGCCAAGGAGCAAGGAATCCCGCTATGAACATAGGTATAATTACCCACCAGGTAAGTTTGGCACCACCTGTCAAAATTAAATCCACTGCATTCATTGCAGCCTCCATAGAAATCATTGAAATTAATGACATCCCGACTGCTACCTTGAAAGCCTCTTTCAAAGCCATTTGAGCAGATAATATTGCTGTCTCAAGTGCGATGGAGGTCATGATTCCATTAAACATAGCCAGCGCCATGATCATCATAGGAGTCCAGCCTGAATCAGTAAATACAAATTGGAATGATGCAATAGTACCAAAATCACCAATGCTGCAACCAACTAAACACCACTTTGTATTGTGTGCTGATTGTTTCCAAACACTACTATCGCGCCAATTAAATTCTTCACCCTTACCATCAACTGTATAGCCTATCGACTGGATACTAGATGCCATTGAATCTCTAGATACATTATCATGTTGAATTATAGCTATTCCTGATTCATGAGAAACTTCTGCTGAATGAACTCCAGTGATTTCTTCAAGAGCATTTCTGACTCTATCAGAGCAACCGGTACAGGTCATTCCACCAACCTCTATTGAAACTGCCCCAGACATCTATTATCTTCTACTAGGCACTACCTTTTGAATGCGTGGTTATTTGGTAATTCAGTTCCATCTTGATTCGTCACGTTCAAGAAAGCATATCCTGTCGGTATCAACATGACCGTACCTAAGGCAGCTGGTGAACTCGACCCGGTCGCTCTTGAGACCTCTTTAATTGAAATATGGAATAATGAGAAAACATTCGCTGAATCTATTGAAAATCGTAGAGGTGGCGAGTCACCATTTACCTTCCTCGAAGGACCCCCTACTGCCAATGGAAAACCAGGTATACATCATGTAATATCAAGGCTCTACAAAGACATGGTTTGTAGATGGAAAACTATGGAAGGCCATATTGTTGAGAGAAAGGCCGGCTGGGATACTCATGGCCTGCCTGTAGAAATTGAGGTTCAGAAGCAACTTGATTTGATGTCTAATGAAGCTATTGAGGCTTATGGCATGGAAGCATTCAATCAGAAATGTAAAGAAAGTGTTTGGACCTATGAACAAGCTTGGAGAGAAATGACTGAAAGAATGGGATTCTGGGTAGATATGGATGACCCATATGTCACTCTTCATGACAATTACATAGAATCCGCTTGGTGGTCATTAAAACAAATGTTTGACAAAGGACTTCTATTCAGAGGTCACAAAGTTTTACCATACTGTCCACAGACTGGAACAAGTTACTCTAGTCATGAAGTAGCCCAAGGGTACAAAGAAGTTTCAGAACCGGCAGTTTTTGTTAAATTCCGATTAAAAGATAGTAATTCCTCAATATTAGCCTGGACTACTACACCTTGGACTTTGCCTGGTAATGTTGGTCTAGCTGTGGGACCAGAAGTCACCTACTGTCGAGTAAAAGTCACGACTGAACCTTCAAATTCTTGGGAAGGTAGGGGGGGAGCTGATGTTGGAGAAGAATTGATATTGGCTAAAGATTTACTTGGAAATGTTCTACGACATAAAATGGAAGTTTTAGAAGAGTTCCCTGGTTCTGAATTATTAGGCAAATCATATGAACCACTATTCCCCGGAGCTATAGATGGAAGTAATTCCAATGCATGGACTGTAGTTGGAGCAGACTTTGTCACTACGAGTGATGGCACTGGAGTCGTTCATACTGCTGTAATGTATGGAGAAGATGATTATAATCTTGGAATGAAAGAAGGACTTCCGGCACAGCATACTGTTGGAATAGATGGTAAATTCATAGAAGGAACACATGAGACACTAGATAATAGATATGTCAAAGAATGTGATTCAGATATAATTGACTTATTGAGTTCTAATGGGCAGTTATACCGAGAACATATTTACACTCACGATTACCCACACTGTTGGAGAACTGATCATCCATTGTTGTACTATGCTATGGATAGTTGGTTCGTAAGAATGACTGCGGTTCGTGAACAAATTCTTGAATTTAATTCACAAGTTGAATGGGCTCCAGAATGGACTGGAGCAAAGAGGATGGGCGAATGGCTATCAAATATCAAAGACTGGGCAATAAGTCGTGAAAGATACTGGGGGACACCGATTCCAGTATGGATATGTCAAGAGTGTCAACATGAACATTGTATAGGAAGTATTGATGAAATGATTTCTATGAAAACTAATGATTCACCTACACCTCCTGAATTACATCGACCATATGTAGATGATGTGAAATTAAATTGCAACAATAAAGGATGTTCAGGAGAGATGATTAGAGAACCTTATGTAATGGATTGCTGGTTTGATTCAGGATGCGCATCTTTCGCTCAGTGGCATTATCCATTTGAGAATAAAGAAAAATTCGAAGGAGTATTTCCTGTCGATTATATTTGTGAAGCTGTCGATCAAACAAGAGGGTGGTTCTATTCATTACTTGCCGTATCAACAACTGTTTTCGATAATGTCGCGTATAAGAGATGCCTATCACTAGGGCATATATTGGATAAAGATGGGAAGAAAATGAGTAAGTCAAGAGGGAATGTAGTTAATCCATGGGATCATTTCAATAAAGAAGGATCAGATTCAATTCGATGGTATATGATGACCCAGAGTGCCCCTTGGACACCAACTAACTTTGACTCTAATGGAGTTAGAGAATCTTATGCGAAAATGTTCTTGACGCTATGGAATGTTCATCGTTTCTATTCCGATTATGCAGCCTTAGATGGCTTTGATCCTGATGAAAAATCCGGGAAAATAAATGTCAGAGATAGAAGTCCTCTTGACAAATGGATACTGTCCCGTATGGCTACCGTTGCGGAGACTTACCATGAAAATTTCATATCATGGGATTTCCATAAAGCAGGCAGAGAGTTAGAAAATTTCGTAATTAATGATTTATCAAACTGGTATGTTAGAAGATCGAGAAGACGTCTTTGGAATGAAGATGATAGTAATGATAAAAGAGCCTGTCAACATACTTTACATGAAGTTTTATTGACAGTTTGTCGTCTAATGGCACCAGTAGCGCCTTTCATACCTGACCAAATACACAGAGATTTGACTGGAACATCAGTTCATTTAACTGATTGGCCAGTAGGTTCATCACTAGTCCCTAGTAACTTACCTCCTCAAAACTGGGTCTTGGAACAAGAAATGGCTCTAGTAAGAAAATTAGCAGAGACTGGCAGAAGAGTGCGCGTAGATGCTGGTAGAAGGCAACGGCTACCGTGTAAATCCGGTTGGATTGTAGGAGGACCAGATATTTCGGAGTTCCATGAGATTTTAGCAGAGGAATTAAACGTTGAATTGTTAACTACTGAAGATGATTTAGATCGTTTTCAAAAGATCCAAATCGCTCCAAATCGTAAAGCATTAGGCAGGAAATGTAGACAAGATTTACCGGCAGTATTGGACTTATTAGCAGATGCAGACCCAGATAATATCCTACTTGAAATAGAAGCAGAGATTTGTATTATAGAAGGTTATGACATCACTATGGAAGATATAGAAATCAAGAGAGTTGAGAAAGATGGGTATGCTGCGGCGACTATATCTATCGACGAAATTGGAGATGTATCTCTAGTATTAGATATGAAACTTAATGACGAATTATTATCGAAAGGATTGGCAAGAGACATAATTAGGCATGTTCAGGCTAAAAGAAAAGAAATTAATTTTGATATTGAATCATCAATAAAACTTGAAGTTTGGGTGGATGGACAAGATTTATTTGCAGAGGATTGGGATCATATTCAGACAGAAACGAGAGCAGGGGATGCAACACTTAACGAAGAAAACATATCAAATAATTTCGATTCATTCGAGGTTGATGGAGTTACCGTGAAATATATTGTAAGTCAAATAGATTAAATTTCCGAACCACAAAATTTGCAATGTTTAGCATTAAAATCATGTCCTTCTTTGGAACAATAAGGACATGCTTGAGTACTTATTCCTGAAGAGTTAACTAACTGGTTTGTAATTATACCAGTTGGAACTATAATCAAACTATAACCCATTACCATGATAAATATAGCAAGCATTTTGCCAAATGGAGTTTGAGGCACGGTGTCACCATAACCGGTACTTGTTAGTGTAGTGATAGCCCAATATACACTTTGAGGAATTGAGGTGAAACCATTAGTAGGGCCTTCTACCAAATACATACCAGCACCACTTATAAAACTTAGAACTGTGATTGTTGAAAGAAAAACTATGATTCTATCTTTAGACTGAATCAGAGCTTGACTCAATACCGTAGCCTCACCCAAATATCTGGTTAGTTTGAATATTCTAAAAATTCTCAAAAGCCGTAATGCCCTGATTACAAGTAAACTTTGGAAACCTGCATAAGGATAGATTAAACCAATAAATGTAGGTAAAATAGACATTAAATCTACAACTCCAAAAAATGAAGTAGCATATTTCATAGGTTTAATTACAGAATATAATCTAAGAATATATTCAATTGTGAATAGTATTGTAAAAAGCCATTCAATAAAATATAGTTGATCACCATAAACATTGTCAATAGATCCTACACTTTCAAGTGAAACTGCAATAACTGAGGCTGATATAGAAATTAATAGAATAATATCAAATAATTTTCCAGCTCGGGTATCGGCTTCAAAAATAACTTCATGAATAATTGATTTGTAATTTTTCCCTTGAGAATTAGATTCTAAATCATCCATATTTTCAACTCTTATTACATCATATTATCTTGATAATTATCAGGTAGAAGCATTTCTACAGCGAATAAAGGATCAGGATCTGTTGAATCCATATAAGCAATGAAAGAACCACCATCAGGGAGTATACCCATACTAGCAAAATCAAATCGAATATCTGCACCTGCACCTGATGTAGAATCTAAATCACCTTGACCAATGTGAGTTACTTGATCAGGATATAATGATTCAGAGAAATCACGAACATGGTATGCGACATCAATGTCAGGGCCCAAAGAACTTTGATACCTAACACTCAGAACAAAGAGGTCATGGACTCCACTAGAATGGAACTCCCATTCTTCAATTTCACTAACGTCATTTGATAAATCATAGGTGAAATTTTGCCAATTTTCACCACCATCAAAAGACATAAAATGAGTAATCATATTTGATTCGGAAACTACACAATGTAGTGCGTTGGATGAATCAAATGCACAATACTCCGAGGGAAGAGATGAACCATTTTGATTTGTAGCAGACCACCAATTAAGTGATGTATCTAAATATGCATCCGTACCATCAATGAAGTAGTTTGGAAAATAAAGACCCCCTGATGGGACAGGGAAGGATCTCATTTCCTTGTGAGGTTTAGTAAAGTCCCATTCAACTCCTAAATCTTCAGAAATTAGATTGACTTCTATACTATCTAGAGTTCCATCTCTATCGGGAAAAGGAAAGTATTCATAGTTTAAACCATCAGTAGAGATTTGTCCGCCAACATTCTGTACTTGATGCCAAAAGTTAGATATTACTAGGCTGGCATAGTCACCATTTCCATAAATACCACCGTTAATTGGACCTATTACTTCAACTTGCCATGAACGATCATAAAATGGTTCAGGTGTTCGATTGAAACACCAACTCCATTCCTCATCTTCAGCATCATAGAGAAATGCATAGAATTGATCTGCTCCACTAGCACTAGGATAAGGAAACCAACCCATAGAAATTAAGTCACCATTTGTTGCCTGAACTATACTCCCTTCACCGAGCCCTTCTTGCCCTGGGAGAGTAGGCTTAGGTTCCAAACAGCCGAGTTGAGAGAAAATAGTTGGCTGGTACTCTTGCCATGTATGTCCTCTATCTTCTGACCACGTAGGATACTCTCCTCCGAAATTAACAATCCATCCTTCTTTAGTTCCTGCGAGATAATGTTCACAACAATTACCTCCTTCTTCATTACCGAATACTGCCCAAAAAGCTTCACCTTCTACAGATCCTCTATCTGTAATTGTTCTAGTAGTAAATTCTCTAGGATCTTCATGAGTTAATGGATCTTCTAAATAAGTTAAGTCTTTATCCCAATCTGGAGGCCCCTCTGTTGCTGATTCGACTGCTTCCAAACATCCAGCCATTGCAGTACTAGATACTATCAATACTACAAACACAGTTTGAACCACGGATAGGTCAGACATAATACTGGGGGGAATGAAGAGACTTATCGGTGCTTCGCTATCGATTCTCGAATTCCAATAATCGGATTGGATAGTTTATTTTAGTTTCCAGACAGGACCATTTGGAGAGTCTTCTACTATTACGCCGATTTCATTTAGTTGATTTCTAATCAGGTCTGCTTTATCCCAATCTTTATTTTCACGAGCTATTTTTCTTTGATTAAGTAAATCAGTAACTAAATTAGAAACCTGCATTCTTTCACTTTCTATTTTTTTGATTTTTTCTTTTACTATCTGATCACTTGGTAAAATACCTAAGACATCGCCCGCAAATTCAGATAACCAAGACACTGCTGATGATACATCGTCATAAGAGTTAGAATCTAATTTTTCTCTTAGATGTTTGACTACAGATTGAACCTCAACTATTGCCACTCTAGTATTGAAATCATCATTCATCCCTTCTGAAAAATTAGATTCAGCTGCTTGTAAAAATTCAGAACTTCTCCAATCCCCCTTACTGCACTTAGAAATGCCTTCACCATATGCAGATAATAATCTACGATAATGACTTGATGAGTCATCAAGCATGACGTCATTAAACTCAACGGGTTGCCTATATGGTGCATTAATTAGGCAATATCTCAATTCTAATGGCTCTACCTTAGAAATTGCGTCCCTTATAGTCCAAAAATTTCCTAAAGATTTACTCATTTTCTCACCATCAACATTAATCATACCATTATGGATCCAATATTGAACTACTGGGTCATGATTAAGGCAGCATTCTGATTGAAATATCTCGGCTTCATGATGAGGGAACATTAAATCTGAACCTCCGCCATGGATATCGAATTGTTCACCAAGATGTTGTAAAGACATGACTGAGCATTCGATATGCCAACCAGGTCGACCATCACCCCAAGGACTTGGCCAATGTGGTTCGCCAGGTTTGGCTAATTTCCACAATGCAAAATCTCTATGACTTTTCTTCCCTGTACCTGTTTTGGAAACTCTACCTCCAGCACCTTCTCTAACCATTTCTAATGTTTGCCCTGTCAATTGACCATATTTTTCGGGTGCAGTATCAATTTCGAAATATACGCCATCGGGAGATGAATAAGCATTTCCAGACTCAATTAACTTAGTAATCATATCAATTATTTCAGGAATTATTTCAGTCACTCTTGGGTAAGAATCAGCGGGTATTACATTTAGTAACTCCATAACTTCAAAATAATCTGCAATATTTCTATTTGCAACATCAAGGAAATTGATGTTTTCCTCGTTAGCAATACGTATTATTTTATCGTCAATATCGGTGAAATTAGTAATGTGATTAACGATAAGGCCGCTTTTTCTTAGCCATCTTACAATAATGTCGAAGGCAATGGCTTGACGTGCATGACCTATATGGCTAGGAGAGTAAGGAGTTATGCCACATACGTAAATTCCGACCTCTCCGGGAACTAATGTTTTCAAGGTTCTTTTACTACGAGAACGAGTATCGTAGAGTCGCAGCACCATACCTATCAAATCATGGTACACATTTACAGTCATTAACCTCGCGCTGATTTAATGAAGGCGAGATACAAACTAACATGATCTATGCGTTCCGGATGCCACTGAACTCCAATACAAAATTTAAGACTTTTTATTTCTACTGCTTCAATCAAATTATCATGACTAGAATACGCAGAAACAGATAGTTCTCCAGGATCAGATACACCTTGATGATGGGTTGAGTTAGCAGTTGCATGAGGACCCATAATTTCCCATAATTTAGTCCCTTCAAGAATTTCAACACCATGCTCAGTCACTTCGCCGTTCCACCCACCATGATTTCCATAGCCTTCTGTTTCAGGTAAATGTTGATGCAATTTGCCACCGTTAATTACACAAAGTAATTGGAATCCACGGCAGATACATAATAGAGGGATATCTTTAGCTATTGCAGATTTTATTAATTCGATCTCAGAGGCATCTTGTTCAGGATATATTTCGTTGGTATAGGGACCATTAATTTCACCATAGAGTTTTGCATTTATATCAGGACCACCAGATATCAGTAATCCATCTATCCTATCAATTACATCAGAACTACAACCCGGTGGGATAAGTAGAGGTATACCTCCACATTCGATCACCATTTTATGATAAGTTGTAGGTAGCACTACTGCATCAAGTTCCCAATTAGCCCATTTCGTGGGACGAGCAGGGCAGGTAATACCAATTACTGGACTTATTACACCTAACATAGTATAGCCGTGGAAGTAATGATTAATAGTTAGTTGGACTATTATTCAATGGACGCTTTGATTAGGCCTTCAAAAATAGAGTTTTGTCCTAACATCTCCGGATGCCATTGAGTAGAAATAAGGAATCGACATGTATCTAATTCAACAGCCTCAATTAAACCATCTAAAGTCCTCCCAACAACCTTCAAATCACCAGCATCAGACACGCCTTGATGATGACCGGAATTTCCAATCACTTCATCACCTAATAACTCATGAATTAAAGAATCCGGCTCTATTTTAACAATATGTTGAGACCATTTTCCTCCGGACCCGCCATGTTTTTCAAAACCTTCAGTAGTAGGAAGGTCCTGAAATAATTCACCCCCACGAATGACGCAAAGCAGTTGATGACCGCGGCAAATACAGAGAAGAGGAATATCCCTTTCTATAGCACCTTCAATCAAAGAAGCTTCCCATTTATCTTGGCTATCACTGAAATCAATAGTTTTTTGATGAGCATCTTGATTGTACAATTTAGGATTAATGTCTCTTCCTCCTGAAATTATTAATCCATCTAAGCAATCTAACAATTCCTCACTATCATCACATTCAGAGAGTAGAAGAGGAATTCCTCCTGCTCGTTGAACTGCTTTAGGATAAGTATCAGGTAACATTACTACCGATTGATTAGAAACCTCATAATCACGAGAATTAACAGATGTTGTGATCCCTATTAGAGGTCTCATTTTTATTCACTACCAAGTGACTCTCGTAATTTTCTTGCATGCCTGAATGAAAGAATTCCACCAACCATAAAAACTACACCAATTATAATCAAAATCATATGAGATGCTAAAGTCAAAACACTAGCATCGTCGAGAGAGAAGATTCGAAAGCCTCCTAAAACTGAAACCATAGAGAAAACCATAGATGCATGCATGTAATGATGTTTGTTAGCATTATTTTTAATTGAAAGAACACCAAGTATCAACAAAGGTGTTCCAAAAAATGATGGAATTAATGCAGTTATACTACCTGTATCAGTTATTGCATAAGAGGCAATTCCCCATAAGATAAGAATTCCACCGCAAATAATAGCAAAGTTTGGAATAGATTGGCCTAGAAATTTGAAATCATCACTCATGACCTTACGAAAGAGATTGAGTTTAAGAAAATACTTACGACTCAGTTGTTACACTTGCTGAGGCATGAATTTCTTCATCCCTAGCCACAATTTGTTCCCAAAGTAACTCGGCTACATCTTTTACGTCCATTTCAGAACCTACTGAATCAAGACCATCTTTAACCATAACCGAACAGAATGGACACCCTATTGCAACTGTATCACAACCTGTTGCCGCAATTTCCTCAGCACGTATCTTATTCACTCTCTTATCAGAATCTTCCTCCATCCACATTTGAGCGCCACCCGCACCACAACAGAAAGAATCTTTACCATGTCTTTCAACTTCGACATCAATCCCTCCAAGGACAGATCTAGGCTCATCAATCACATCACCTATACGACCAAGATAGCAAGGATCATGATAAGTGATACTTGTTCCATCTTTATCAAATGCAGGAAGTTTACCTTCTTCTTGTAATTTTGCCATGATCTCAGTATGATGGAATACCTCTAGTTCATCAGCACCATAATCCCCATATTCCTTACCTAATGTATGGAAGCAGTGAGGACAGGAAGCTACGATCCTTTTGACACCTAGTTCTTGGAATGTTGTGATATTAGTCTCAGCGAGCATTTGGAATAAATATTCGTTACCAGCACGTCTCGCAGGGTCACCAGAACATCCTTCTTGCATCCCAAGAATTCCAACATCTAATCCGGCTTCTTTCATTAAAGATATAGTTGCTCGAGCAACCTTTTGATTTCTTTCATCAAAACTAGCTGCACAGCCTACAAAATAAATATATTCAGCAGGTTGACCTACTTTAACATCTAAATCAGAGGCCCAATCTGCTCTCTCGTGTGCTCCAAAACCATATGGATTAGATGCAGATTCTAGATTACCCATAGCAACGTTTAGTTCTTCAGGATAGTCCATTGTTTCCATCATTGCGTTTCTTCTAAGTTCAGTTAGTTTAGGCACATGTTCGATGTAAAGTGGACAAATATCAACGCATGCATTACAAGTAGTGCAAGCCCAAACTGCCTCACTAGTTATTCTTGCCAGCATAGTTTCTTCTGGATTCTCACCTTTCAAGAGAATTGGAGCATATTCATTAGCATAGTCTCTAATATCATGAATTACTTGCATAGGATTCAATCCTTTCCCTGACTCATAAGCAGGACAAACATCTTGACACCGTGCACAAGATGTACATGACCATCCATCAATTATTTGTCTCCAAGTATATTGATCAAAAGTACTAACTCCAAATGAATCTATATCGAGATCTTCTAAAGGTACCGCTTTACCATCATTACCGATTGCTAATGGACGCATTTTACCAAGTGCTTGAGTGTCATGAAAGAATACATTTGGTATTGCCATAACTAGGTGCATATGTTTAGATAATGGAATCAATACTAAGAAACAGCATATTGAAACCATATGTGCCCAATAAGATGCGATTATGAAATTACTGGATAAACCAAGTCCTGAAACCCAGAAACCTAATGGCTCCCATATTCTATCAGGATTTTCTGGTGACTCAATAATAAAAGAAGTAGAAGTTATAGTCAAAATTAGCACTAAGATAAAATTCCCTTCCACCTGCGATTTACCCTTAAGTTTCGTAGGAGTAAAAAGTACTCTCCGGGTCAAAGCGGCTAAAGCACCCAATAAAGCAGTAGTATAGCCCAATTCTACAATACCATTCCAGGGGTTATTAAGAAATGAAGGAAGTAAATGTTCCGAAAAGTAATTCGCACTAACGAGGTCAAGCATATCACTCCCAAGCATAAGGAATCCCCAGAACATCAATACATGCATTGTTCCTGCTATCTTATCTCTAAGGACTTTCTTCTGGCCTAACCATCCTACAAGCATTTCTTTAATTCTTAATCCCCATGAATCAAAACGATTATCTGGAGCACCAAGCATTACCAGTCTAGTGGCTTTAATAACTTGATATAAGAAGAAAGATATGGATAATCCTCCCATTATAAGAAGGATTATCCATCCATCTAATGGTCCATATTGTATCTCTAATGGGTGCTTCATATTCTATTACTCCTTAGCCTAACCAATACCGGATTATGTCTCGGAAGAGAAGCAGCACTTTCAATTAACCGATTGATAGCATGTACCCAATGCTAATTTCCTAGACCCATTACCGATAGTCATGTCAACTGCCTTCGCCCCCGGCAAGTGTATATTATTTGGAGAACATGCAGTAGTCTATGGACACCCTGCAGTAGCCGTAGCTATTGACGCAGGAGTAGAAGTAAAACTAGAGTTTTCTGAACAATGGGAAATTAGGAATTCTTACTACGCTAACAAATACGTGGAATTTAAAGCAGAAAAAAACCCTCATATTCAACATATCATTAGTGAGATTTTTGAATATAATGGCTCGCCTCTTAGAATAAACATTCAATCAAATTTATTTTCAGCGGCTGGACTCGGTTCCAGTGCAGCACTTTCGAATGCCATGGGAGCTGCCCTTCACAACTTAACTAAACCTAATGAAGAAATAAATCTAATTAAATTAGCAAAAATAGGCCACTCTGCAGAAGCAAGTGCACAAGCAGGAAGAGCAAGCCCAACGGATTCTGCAACTAGTTCGCTAGGAGGTTGTATCGTCGTTTCGGGTGAAAAAATAGAGTCATTAAATTATGTTTACGACACTAAACTATTAACTCCAGAGGGGGAAAGAAGCTGGTCAATACACAGTGTTGAGTTACACAAGAACATCAATGATGCATGGTTAGTCCTAGGATTCACGGGAGAAGCAGCACCTACTGGAGATATGGTTTCAGGTGTAGCTAATCGACTAAAAGAAAATCCAGCACTACATGATGAAATGAAAGCTATTGAGAATATTACTAAAGCAGGATTAACCGCATTGGAATTAGGAAATTTAGAAGCAGTAGGAATGGCAATGAACAGTTGTCATGAAAAATTAAAGATTCTTGGAGTTAGTAATGAGTCATTAGATAATATGGTCACTGCAACTAGAGAGTATTCATTTGGTTCTAAATTAACTGGAGCCGGAGGGGGCGGATGTATGGTTGCATTAACTGAAAACCCTGAGAGAGTTGCCCAAGAAATTGAACTATGTGGTGGGAAACCACTAATTTCGAGATTTGGATCTCGAGGTGCTCAAATAAGGAAAGAATGAGCAACTAAACCATCTGAAACCAGATTTTACTTGGATTTCAAGACAACTATTCTTTATAAGGGGAATGTAAGTGCGAGCGATATGCTTAGTGACGAAGAACGCCTAACTGTAGTGAATGTAGTTGCATCAACCCGAGTAGCGGAAGAACTAGATCTTCCGGATATCGCAATTCAATTGAATTGTGAGTATGAGCCTGAACAGTTCCCTGGGGTTGTTTACAGAGTCGTAGATCCAAAACTTGCAATACTAATGTTCCGTTCAGGAAGAGCTGTTTGCACTGGTGGAAAAAATGAGCAAAATATTCACACAGGAATCGAAAGAATGACTGCTGACTTACGAAATGCAGGAATTGAAACTTGGGATTTGAAAGATGTAGAAATAGAAGTTCAAAATATGGTTGCTACATATTCCCTATTCTATCCAGAAGATTACAATGGGACTGCTAGAATGGATGATAACAATACACGTGTTATTGATCTAGAAGATGGTGGCATGAGAGCAGCTACTGATGAAGAAGTTAAAGCAAGTGATGAAAGAATTCGTGGAATACGTGAAGGCGAACCTTTAGCAGCTCTTCCTCGAAAACTTAATCTAAATAATTTGACTTTTCACTTGCCTTTCGATAAGGTAGAATATGAACCAGAGCAATTCCCAGGACTTATCTATAGATTAGACTATCCAAAAGTTGTATGTTTGATTTTCGGTAGTGGAAAGATGGTTATAACTGGCGCAAGGCATAAGGATGAAATCCTTGAGGCAGTACAGTTTATTCAAGATGAATTAGCAGACTTACTCTGAAATTTTATCTGAGAGACGTCAATCGCGAGATTGATGTGTGAGTAACCATGCGAGAGCGCTATGCGCTCTCGAACTGAGACAGTTTATCTTCTGACATTTTTATTGTTAGTATCAACATTTGCAGGTATTTATACACCCGAAAATCACGTAGATGAACTAGATGAAAATCAAATAAGTATCAACTCAATATCAAGAAATACAAATTTAATAGATGTTCCATCATGGAAAATTGCTGACAAATGGAACTATAATGGTTATCTCGACATGGCAGATTTCATTATAGCATCAGGAGTCAATACTAACTTACAGGAACTTACTGGAACCTTAGAAAGTACAGTAACTGACATCTACTTGACCACGGTAGACAATACCACATCTCTTGTCTATAAAGTAGAATCAGAGGGATATTATGAAGCAAATAACATCAACTTAGATGGGAATTCAGGCGATTTAGAAGTAAATATGGATACAGTATCAGTAATACGTGCATCGGACCTTGCAACTGTATCTCAAGAAGCAAATATTGAAATCGTTTTCTGCGGGGATATCTTATGGTGGTGTATAGATGTTGACATTGGTACACTAGAAGTCAATCAAGCATATTCCCCACCCCTTGAAGGCTATGATTTTCCGCTATCAGTAGGTGAATCATGGAGTCAAGATTACACAACTACTACTACCTATGATGGTCAAAGCGATTACGTAGATATTCCTGATGACACAATATCACAAAGTAGTTCAATTTATGAGATTGTTAGCCAAGGATATTCAGGAGTAAATTATGGCAGTTGTGCTACATCATACAATATATCAAGCACAAACGGAGATGGAGATGATACGGGATACAAATGGTTTTGTCCTGGAATTGAAGGAGATATAAAGATGGAAACAATAGAAAGTTTAGGTTTCACAGCTGTCCATTCACTATCATCTTACCAATCACCTACACAACAGAAAATAATTACTGTAGATGTTGAATTCCCACTTTCACCAATTAATATTGAGGCATCGGCTTGGATTAATGTGACAAATAATGGAAATCCAGTTGGTAATCAAATAGTACAATTCAGATATGAGATTGAAGAGAATGTACAAAATGTGACTACTTCTTCTAATGGAAGTGCACATATTATATTTAATACAGGAGATTCCGCAGATTATTCGAATTCGGAAGGACTTTGCAATAATTGTGAGGATTTAGGAAGTCATGGAATTCTAGCGTGGATAGGCGTCATGTCTAATCGGGTAGTAGGCGCAACTACTGTGACAATAGACCCCGATGTCTATGAAATTGATTTATATACAAATCAAGACGGTGTTTCTGTGGAAAGAACAAGATTGAATACAACAATAACCTTAGACAATAATGTTGGATTCACAGCCATTAGAGATGATTTGATAACATTTAGTATTCCAGTAATAAATAGAGGATTGAGATCTTCAACTCCTTCTACACTAGAGATAACTGAACCTGATGGAACAGTTACATATGCAAATATTCCATCGTTATCCAGTCTTGAAGAAGCGAGAGTCGAGGTGTCTTGGACAGTCCCCTCCAATCAACCATTTGGAAATATTGATATGCAATTCAATATTGATATAGAAGACGGTGACCTTACTAATAATCAGGGTGAATTTAATCTATTCATAGGGTCCATACCAATTGCTTTATTGACGATAGCTGAAGAATCATTGACCCTCAATGAAGTATCTTTCAATGGACTAAATTCTTATGACCCCGATGGAGGGGGGTTCTATTGTACATTTTCTCTAGAAAGTTTATCCGGAGAGATTGTAACATCTGAAGAGAGTGACTGTATTTTCGAATATACTTGGGATGATGATGGAATTTTTACAATCAACATGGTAGTAACGGATGAAGAAAGCGACTTTCATTCAGTCAGTAATGATATCACAATTCTCAATAGAGCACCAGAAATAACAATTTCTGTAGAATCAGACTCTAGTCCAGTACTTAGCCCAATAACATTTGAAATAACAGAGAGAATAGATCTGGATACTCAAACTCCAGATGCCCCTATTGACATCATTTGGAACGCACCTTGCGACCAAGGCGTCTTGGGCATTAAATGCACAGTTACACCAACTGAAGAGGGCCCATATACCATAGAAGTCGATGCAGTTGACGATGATGGTGAACAAATTACTGAATCATACAGTATAGATGTAACTAATATTGCACCATATAACCCAGAATGGGAAGTTATATTTGATGGAAATAGAATAATTCCAAACTCATTTGGACTTTACAATGTAGACGAAGGAGATCAACTTACAATTAGAGGTTGGGCAGAAGATTCGGAGAATGATAAGAGTTCATTAATGCATGTTTGGGTACCAGATGCGGAGGATGAACCAGATATTAAGGAGACACAAACAGGACTTGTAAGTTCAATACAACATACATATAATACAGAAGGACAGCACATAGCTACTTTCCAAGTATTTGATGATAATAACGAAGGTACTGATTTAATTACAGTTCCATTCAAAGTGAATAATCTCCCTCCAACTATTCGTCCATTTTCTCAACCTTTACCGGCTGCAGAAGATACAAATATTGAATTGTCAATAATAGTTGATGATACATTATATGATGTACAAAGCCTCATCCCTTGTTATGATCTTGACCCATATACGAATTCAGACAATTATGGAACAATAGATGATGATTGTGATTTAGCATCTTACCACTTAGTACACTCATGGCCGGATTCAAATACAGCGCCAGATAAGATCATATTTCATGTCACAGATAATGATGGCGAAATAGCATCTGTCGAGATACCATTAGACATCAGAAATATGAAACCAAATGTAGGATATTCAGTTAGTGAATCACAACCAATGGAAGGGGATGCAATTATACTTTCAGGAAATGGCACTATTGACTCTGATTTCGATATGCAAAATATGGTATATTCTTGGGATATGGATATATCAAAAGATAGTGATGGCGATGGTGACAAAGACAACGATAGAGATATCATTGGAAAGACAATATCTTGGACATATAATAGTGCAGGCAGTAAAGTAGTTCAATTAACAGTGGATGATGGTGAATCTACAGATTCAGTTAGAATAACAATACAGGTTCAAGAGATACCATTTGAGTTGTCTGCATTTATTTTCACACCTATGGGCATAATCATTATTCTATTAATTATGATATTAACTATTGGTATGGCATTAATACTAAAGAAGAAAGAAGTAATAGTAGAAATTTCTCAAAGAAATAATCTATCAATGGATGATGCATTTGATGACCCTGACTATGATCCATTCAGTGAGGAAAAACAAAAACAAAAAATTAGCAAAAAAAGAATAAAAAAACAGAAAAATAAACCTGCTACTAAAAAATCAGATAATATTGATAAGGATTTATTAATAGATGATACGAATGATAAAATTAATCTGGAGATGGATGAATTAAGAGCGAAACTAAAGGAGTTGGAAGATAAAAATCTATCAGCAAATGAAGTTATGAGTACATCTGAGATAGAAGAACTAATTGGGGAAGAGGAATAGGATGACACATGGTTAACCTGTTCAAGCTTCTAGGTTTACCAGATCCAAATAAAACAATTTCTAGAACGGTTAAGAAAAATCTTGGTTCGGCTAATCCCGGACCAAGATCAAATTCAAGAGCGGCGTTTCATGACCTAGGAGATGTATTGTGGTCAGAAAGAACTGACATGTTGACGCCGTTGGCCAAAAGAAATGTAATTTACTTGAAACCTGACGATTATCACAGAATACAACTTGCTGGAATCGAAACTGAATTATCGAGAGGGAATCTGTTACTAGTAGACATTAGTTCATTGTCACATATGCCGGCTCAAAGAGATGTATGCAAAAGAAAGGTAGAACACTTAGGTGAAAGAATTGGTATTCCCGTGTTTTCTTTAAATGAAAATGATTCATTATTAATGGTACCAGGATTAGGAATGAGAGTTGATACTAAAAGCCACAGATTAGGGATGAAAATATTGGAACAATTACCAAGCCAAATTGAGTCTCAATAAAATACTTCAAAATCCCAGTCGTTTTTATTGGAACTGGGGCCTAATTTATTATAATCAATTTGCATTAATTTCTGTGGGATATTTGAGGAATCTATTCCTGAAGATGTAACTATCGATTCTACACGAAGTATAACCAAAGATGCTGACGAACCCTCGGGGAGAGGATGTATCTCCACCATTTTACAATGCATTGCTGCTATGGATGAAGAAAGAATTGGAATACCATCATCAGAAATCATTTCACCATTAACTAAGTCCCATTCTGATTCATCTATTGGTAATTTCGCAGAGGTTTCCTGGACATTCCTTGCTGAATCAAGATCTGCTGGAAGTATGAAAACCATACATGATGAACCAACACCTGAGTTACGAAGATTCACCAAAGTATCTCTTTCCTTACCATCTCTACTTTTTGAAAGACTAATTGTGAGTAATGGAGGTGTATTTGAAACAACACCAATGGACGACATAGGAGCTAAATTTTGCACACCGCCGGAACTTACAGTCCCAACTAGCGATATAGGCCTAGGCATCATCAAAGATGCAAGCCAATTCCTTCTTTCATCATGAGATAAATCTTCTAACTTGGATTTAATATTCTCACCACCTAGAGATATATTGTTACTTGGTTCAGATTCATAACCTCCATCTTCTAACCAAGTATCAAGTTCACCTGATTCAACTTCAGATGCAGAAAAAGATGTAAATTGGCGGTAATTTTCCCAATTTGAAATATCTTTTTGATCTTCGCCTCTTAGTTTTTTACGGTTAATAGAAGCATCAGCATAGGTCACACATCGTCGAAGAAATCGAGAGACTATTTCTCTTCTTTGAGATATGTCCATTATAATCACTCAATACCCAATTCTTTGACTAGTCGATCAACGTGTCCACTAGCTCTAACATTATAGCCAACGAAAATTAATTTGCCGTCATTACCGATAACAAATGTTGAACGTGATACTCCAAGATAGGTTTTACCATAATTCATTTTTTCGCGCCACACACCATAAGTTTGATGTAAAATAATATCAGGATCGACTATTAATTCGAAAGGAAGTTCGAATTTATCTATGAAATTCTTATGAGATTTAGAGGAATCCTTGGACACCCCAATTACTCTAAATCCAGCTGATTGTAGACGAGTAAAATTATCTCTAAAATCGCAAGCCTGTACCGTACAACCAGGAGTACTATCTTTAGGATAGAAATAAAGAATTATCTTTTCTCCAGAAGATAACGCTTCTGAGAGTATTATTTTATCACCATTAGTTAATTCAGCTTCAAAATCAGGTGCTATTTGCCCTACTTCTAATGAGACAACTTCAGAGGTCATGTTTATCGCAAGA
>Ga0114997_10001414_pt1 | contig 19959 bp, 14 predicted proteins | sample ArcticOcean_MG_C_2_FD_87045 | JGI IMG/M metagenome (GOLD analysis project Ga0114997, IMG submission 87045) | Marine microbial communities from western Arctic Ocean - ArcticOcean_MG_CB4_136 | ecosystem: Environmental > Aquatic > Marine > Oceanic | place: Arctic Ocean: Canada Basin | collected...
ATTAATTATTTTAATTGATTTTTTTATCAATTCAAGGTGCTTTTCTTCAATTATTTCTATTTCTGAAGAAAATGTTTCATCCCCATTTAAGGCTTTTTGCATGGACTTAAAAAGTAAATCTGTAACACCTCCAAGTGCGGATACTACTACAATTATTTTTTCTGATTGATTAGAGATGATGGAAGTGACTTTCTCCAGCGAATCAGAATTAGCTACCGAAGTCCCTCCAAATTTTAAAACTTTCATACTATTTATTTTTTCAATAAAGTGAATTAATTCAATTTATATTAATTAAACTCTATTTAAGAGTGTTTATCATATATTTTTCGAGTTTGAATAAAGAATTCAAGAAAAGCAAGGATTATATGTTATAGATCAACCCATTACAGGGTAGTTATTATAATAACTATATATGTAATAGTCATTATGAGCTTTTTAATTGAATTCAAAAAAATGTAGTATAAAATTCGCATATTGATTCAAAAATAATTTAATTTAATATGTTTTGAAACTATTTAATTAATTTTTTCTAAAAAATTATAGTTTATTTTTTTTTGAAATTAGAGTGAGTGTTTGTTTATCTTTTAAATGGTCTATCATCAGGTGATCTTCTTCATTTATTTTAGTATTTACAATGTCTTCGGCTATTAAATCTTCAAGATATTTCTGGATTGCTCTAGAAAGAGGCCTAGCTCCATATTTTTTATCAAACCCTTTTTCACATATGAAAGCTTTAGCTTTTTTGGTTATTTCAATTGTGTATCCAAGTTTATTTACTCTAGATTCGAGTTTATTTAATTCTATATCTACTATCTTTAGAAGATCTTCTTTTTCTAAAGAGTTGAAAATAACTATATCATCAACTCTATTTAAAAATTCAGGTGCGAAAGTCTTCTTTAATGAGGCTTCAATAATACTCTTCTCTAAATCAACACTCTGAGCTTTTTGAGTTGAAGTGGAAAATCCAACTCCAGTCCCAAAATCTTTTATTTGACGAGCGCCAATGTTAGATGTCATAATTATTATGGTATTTTGAAAATTTATTTTTTTCCCTGAACTGTCTGTTAAATAGCCGTCATCAAGAACTTGGAGAAGCATATTAAAAATATCTGGATGAGCTTTTTCAACTTCATCTAGTAAAACAACTGAGTAGGGTTTTCTTCTTACTTTTTCACTAAGTTGACCACCTTCTTCATATCCAACATATCCAGGAGGAGAGCCTATTAATCTTGAAACAGCAAATTTCTCCATATATTCACTCATGTCAATTCTTATAAGATTATCTTCCGACTCAAACATTTCAGTGGCTAATATTTTAGCTAATTGTGTTTTACCAACACCTGTTTGTCCTAAAAATATAAATGATCCAATAGGTTTTTCAACTACTTTTAATCCAGCTCTATTTCTTTGAATTGCTTTAACAACTTTTTCAATAGCATTTTTTTGACCTATTAATTTTGATCCAATAATTTCAGTCAATTTTGATAATCGGTTTTTTTCTTTCTTAAATATTTTATTAACGGGAACACCACTCATCATAGAAACTACATCAGCTATGTTATCGTCATCAACTTCAATTCTATTTAATTTAGATTCTTCATCCCATTTGTTTTGAGCTGTGATTAACTCTCTTTCAATTCTTTTTTCATCATCTCTAAGTTTCGCAGCCTCTTCGTATTTTTGTTTTTTGACTACTGTAGTTTTTAAATCCTTTATTTTTTCAAGTTCGTCTTCAAGTTGAACTATGTTTTCAGGAACATTCATGTTATTAATGTGAACTTTAGATCCAGCCTCATCTAAAGCGTCAATAGCTTTATCTGGAAGAAAGCGGTCAGTTAGATATCTATTAGTTAAATCAACACATGCTTCTATAGCTTTATCTGTGTAGAAAACATTATGATGACTTTCATACTTTTCCTTTATGTTTTGTAAAATCTCATATGTTTCTTCAACAGAAGTTTGTTCAACTATTATTTTTTGAAATCTTCTTTCTAAAGCGCCATCTTTTTCAATACTTTGCTTGTATTCGTCTAATGTTGTAGCGCCTATACATTGAATTTCTCCTCTAGACAATGCAGGTTTAAACATGTTTGAAGCGTCAAGACTCCCAGTAGCGCCACCAGCACCAACAATAGTATGAATTTCATCAATAAATAATATTATATCATCATTTTTTTCTAATTCATTCATTACCGCTTTCATGCGCTCTTCAAATTGACCTCTATATTTTGTGCCCGCAACAAGACTAGCAAGATCAAGGGACACTATTCTTTTGCCATAAAGAATTCTAGAAACTTTTTTTTGCACTATCCTTAAAGCTAGGCCTTCAGCGATAGCAGACTTTCCAACTCCTGGTTCTCCGATGAGTAAAGGGTTATTTTTTTTTCTTCTACTTAAAATTTGTGACACTCTTTGGATTTCCTTTTCTCTACCTACTACTGGATCTAATTTATTATTTTCAGCAAGTAAAGTAATGTCTCTTCCGAAATTATCTAAAACAGGTGTTTTAGATTTTTTATTTTTAGAAGTTTCAGATTTTTGAATAAATGAATTTTCTTTTTCAGTTGAAGACTCTTCGTCTTTTTCTTCTGGAAACGAAGAAGAACTTGGTAGATTAATATAGTCTATATCATTGGTTAACATTAATTTAAATTGTTCTTTTACTAAATCATAATTGACATTTAAATTAATTAACAACTTAGTTGTTGGATCATTTTCATTTCTTAAAATACATAGAAGCAAATGAACAGTATTAATTAAATCGCTTTGAAATAATTTAGCTTCAAGAAATGTTGTTTTCAAAGCTCTTTCAGCTTGTCTAGTAAGATGTAGATTGTTTTTAGTGCTTTCAATGTTTGAATCTTCAATAATTGAAGGATTTAATATTTCTACTTTTCTGCGAAGACCTTCTAAATCAACGTCAATGCTATTTAATATAAAGATAGCTTTCCCTCCTCCATCTCTTAATATACCTAACATTAAATGTTCAGTGCCAATATAGTCATGCCCTAATCTTAGAGCTTCTTCTTTGCTAAAAGAAATCACGTCTTTTACACGAGGCGAGAAATTATCATCCATAAATTAAAGTTACTTTATTAGAATTATTCAAAAATCATTCCAAATATTAATAAAAGCTATAGCTAATAGACAAAAAATAATTCAATCCACAAAGCTTGAATATTAAATTTTTTATTAAAAATTAGAGATAATAATGTTGATAAAATTTCTAACAAAAACTACAATATTAGCAACAAAATAGGCATTTAATACATATTTTAGCAAAAATATATTTAATAATTAAAATTGTATGATTGAGGGGGAAAATGTAATACCTATTAATATTGAGGACGAAATGAAATCGGCCTATATTGATTATTCAATGTCTGTCATTGTGTCACGTGCGCTACCAGATGTTCGAGACGGACTTAAGCCTGTGCATAGAAGGGTTCTTTTTGGTATGCATGAATTGGGTATTAGGGCGAATGGATCCTACAAAAAATCTGCTAGAATAGTTGGAGAGGTTTTAGGTAAATACCATCCCCATGGTGATACTTCAGTATACGACGCAATGGTGAGAATGGCACAAGAATGGAGCCTTAGATATCTTTTAGTAGATGGTCAAGGCAATTTTGGTTCCATTGACGGAGATAGTCCTGCTGCCATGAGATATACGGAGGCAAGGATGCGCAAAATATCAGAAGATATTCTTGCAGATATTGAAAAAGACACTGTTGATCATCAATTAAATTTCGATGATACTTTAAGTGAACCTAAAGTTTTACCTACTAGGGTTCCAACTTTATTGATTAATGGGGCTTCAGGTATTGCTGTTGGAATGGCTACAAATATGCCTCCTCATAATTTATCTGAAATAATTGATGGAATAATCCAATATATAGATGATAATCAAATTAGTATTGATGAATTAATTAAAACCATAAAAGCTCCTGACTTTCCTACGGGTGGAACTATATATGGATATGAAGGAGTTAAAGAGGCGTTTTTAACTGGAAGAGGAAGAGTAGTTTTAAGAGCTAAAACTAATATTGAAGAAGTAAACGGAAGAGAATGTATAATCGTAGAGGAAATCCCCTATCAGGTTAATAAAGCTGAAATGATTAAAAAAACAGCCGAATTAGTTAATGACAAAAAAATTGATGGAATTTCAAACATTAGAGATGAGTCCGATAGAAATGGAATGAGGATAGTTTACATTTTAAAAAGGGATGCTGTCCCTAATATTGTTTTAAATAAATTATTTAAATATACTTCGTTACAATCTTCATTTAGTGTTAATAATATTTGTTTAGTTAATGGTAGGCCAAAGCTTTTAAACTTAAAAGAGTTAATACTTCACTTTGTTGATCATCGTCATGTAGTAGTTGTAAGAAGAACAAAATTTGAATTAAATAAAGCTGAACAAAGAGCGCATATATTAGAAGGGTTAATTATAGCTTCAGACAATATTGATAAGGTGATTTCTATTATAAGAGCTTCATCAAATGTTGATGAAGCAAAACAAAAATTAGAAGAAAACTTTAAATTAACTGAAATCCAAGCAAAAGCAATTGTCGAAATGAGACTTCGACAACTAACTGGATTAGAACAAAACAAGTTAAGAAATGAATTTGATGAGTTAATGAAATTAATTAAAGATTTAAATAGCCTTCTAGCTGATAAAGACAGAAGGATGTCAATTATAAAAGATGAATTAATTGAAATTAAATCTAAATATGGAGATGAACGTAGGTCTCAAATTGATTTTGCCGGTGGAAATTTTAGTATAGAAGATATGATTCCTAATGAAAAAGTTGTAATTACAATATCTCATGCAGGTTATATTAAGAGAACACCTTTGACGGAATATAAAACTCAGAATAGAGGTGGAGTTGGTCAAAAAGCTTCTACCACTAGAACTGAAGATTTTTTAGAACATTTATTTATAGGAACGAACCATCAATATATGTTATTCTTTACTCAAAAAGGAAAATGTTTTTGGATGCGCGTTTATGAGATCCCAGAAGGATCTAAAACTTCTAAGGGAAGAGCTATTCAGAATCTTATAAATATTGAACAAGATGACAAGGTTAAAGCGTTTATAAACACCCAAGACTTAAAAGACGAAGAATATATAAATAGTCATTATGTAATAATGGCAACTAAAAAAGGTCAGATTGTAAAAACTTCTTTGGAAAAATATTCACGTCCAAGGTCTAATGGAATTAACGCAATAACAATTAAAGAAGAAGATGAATTATTAGAAGCTAAATTAACTACTGGGAAAAGTCAAATTTTATTAGCTGTAAAATCAGGAAAAGCAATCCGTTTTGAAGAAAACAAAACTCGTCCACTAGGAAGGGGAGCTTCTGGGGTTAGAGGCATTACTCTTAAAGATAATTCTGATGAACTTATAGGTATGGTTACTGTTGAAGCTGATTCGGACATTTTAGTAGTATCTGAAAATGGATATGGTAAAAGATCAAGTATAGATGATTATAGAATTACTAATAGAGGGGGTAAAGGGGTGAAAACTATTTCAATTACTGAAAAAACCGGAAATTTAGTATCTCTTAAAGACGTGACTAATGATGACGACATAATGATTATAAATAAAGCCGGTATTGCTATTAGGATGAGTGTAGCTAACTTAAGAGTAATGGGCAGAGCGACTCAAGGTGTTAAGCTTATTAACCTTAAAAAAGATGGTTTTATCGCGGCTGTTGCAAAAGTGATGAAAGATGAAGTCGAAACTGATGTTTCCGAAGATCAATCGATTGAAAATAACACTGAAATAATTAACTAAAAATAATATATTACGATGAAAAATATTTTAACATTTATTTTTTTAATGACTTTATCATTAAGCTGGAGTCAAAAAAAAGAATTACGAACAGCTCGGAAGTTCGTCAAGGATTCTTTATTTGTTGAAGCAAAAGATTTTTTAAATAAAAATAAAAATTTATTTGAAAATGCTGATAATAATGTTAAATCTCAATTTAATTTATTATCCTTAAAAGTTTACAGATCTCTTGGAGATTTCCCTAATGCATTTGATAAATTAATGGAGGTTAAGAGTGACCCAAATGTAAACAAGGCTTATGATGTTGAAGCAAATCTTCTAAAGGTTGAACTAGTCAATAATGCTATTATAGATTCCGAAGAAAAATTTTTTTTAGAATCTGTTAAAAAACTTTATTTAGCATATTCTATAGATCCAGTTGCTAATATTGAATATCTTTATTTTGCTGCTTCAAATTCCGTTAATGGCAATGATTATAAAACAAGCCTTGAATACTACTTAGTATTAAAAGAAAAAAAGTATACAGGGGTTATAACTCAATATTTTATAACTCTGGTTGAAACTCAAGAAGAAATTCAATTGAGTAGCGATCAAGAATTAAAATTATATGCTAAAGATGAAAAATACAATAATCCTCGTTCTTCGCTAACTGAGTCAAGATACCCTGAGATAGTTAAGAACATTGCTCTTATATATACGAAGATTGGTCAAAGTGATAAGGCTATTGAGGCAGTAAAAGAGGCTAGAGCTGAGAACCCAAATGATTTACCTCTTATCTTGACTGAGGCTAATCTTTATATTGAATTAGGAGATAAAGAGAAATTTAGTTCTTTAATAACTGAAGCGATTGCTCAAGATCCTAATAACGCTAATCTCTATTTTAATTTAGGAGTTGTTACAGCAGAGATGGGTGATAAAGTTAAAGCTCGAGAACACTATGAAAAAGCTATTGAAATAGGTCCTTCTTTTGAGTCTTCATATTTGAATTTGGTTGCATTAATTTTAGAAGGGGAAAAAGATATTATTGAAAAAATGAATAGTTTGGGAACATCTAGAACAGATAATGCTAAATATGATATCTTAAAAAATGAAAGAGAAAATCTTTATATGGGTTGCATTCCAGTTTTAAAAGGTTTATTAGCTCAAAATAAAGAAAATAAAGAAGCTATTAAGACGCTAATGAATATTTATGGAACTTTAGGCGATAATGCTGGATTTAAGGAAATGAAGGCCCTTCTTGACTAATATTTTAGTAATTATAATCACTAAAATATTTTTTTAATTATTCTGAGTTTATGAGAATAAGTGTTTTTTTCAGAATTAAAAATACCTGTTTGATCAATTTTGTCAACTCTAACCTTCCCATGTGAATGTATAATACGATTGTTTTTAAGCAATATTCCTACATGTATTATTCCCCCTTCTTCATCATCAAAAAAGGCTAAATCTCCTTGCTCAGATTCATCAATAAAACTTAAAGTTATTCCTTGTTCAGCTTGTTGCCATGCATCTCTTTTAATTTTAATACCATTAATTTTATAAACCATTTGAGCTAATCCAGAACAATCAATCCCAAATGGACTTTTACCGCCCCAAAGATAAGGAGTATGAAGATACCTAAAAGTGGTTTTAATTATTAATTCTCTGGTGCTTGTATTGCTTCTGCTCTCAATCCATTTATGATTATGGTTAAGGAATTTCGAAGCTGAAACATTACTGCCAATGCAAATTGGAAATAATTGACTATTTTCTAAACTAATGTATTCAAAAAGATTAGTAACGTATTTTGGATTTTCTGTATTGACCTTTTTAAAATCATTAAAAGAAAGTATTTGAAATTGATTTTTATTTATCCATCCTTCATAATCATCCCATGAAAGAGAAATTTTAATCCAATCTATTGAAGCTTGAGTTATCGTGAATGTTTCTCCATATAAAATCTCAGAAATTAATTCACTTTTATGATTAGGCTCTTTCCTTAATGGAATAATTCCAAGATTACATATTCCGAACTCCAATTCTATTTCTTTGATTTGAAAATTAAACTAAATAAAACTTTAACTAATTTAATTTATATATATTTAATAGACTAAAAAATATTTATATTACTACAATATTCAATTCACTAACTTTGCCTCCCTTAACATTGAATTAATACAACTGTTAATCATTTTCTAATAATGAAAAAAATTTTTCAATTTATTTTTTTAAATAAATCATTGATTTATAAGTCAATACTTTATTTAAGCACTGCTTTTTTATTAATATATCTTTTCCCTAAAGAAGCGAAATTTAAATATGAATTTAATAAAGGGACTACTTGGTCAAATGATGCTTTATATGCACCATTTGATTTTCCAATTATAAAATCGGAGAAGGAAATTGAAAAAGAAAAAGAATTTTTAGGAAATCAATCTATTATTTATTTTGATTATTCTGATCTTATATATCAAAACGCTTTAAAATTATATTCCCAAAAATTCGCCATATTTTTTACATATCCAATTTCATCAGAGGAGTATTCAATTTATTATGACTTTGGAATTAAATTAGTTGATCAAATATATACTAATGGAGTTTTGCCAATAAATTATAGAGGCAAAAAGAAGGTTTCAATTATCCGAAATAATTCTGAATTAGAAGTTGAATTAGATGAACTTTTTGACCTTAATGATCTTTCAGTTTTTATTGAGAGTCAAGTTAAATATAAGGTTTTTGAAGATTCAAAAAACAAATTTTACAATCTGTTTTTTGAGATAATTTCACCTAATTTGATTTTAAATAAAAATTTTACCTCTCAATCTTTAAATCAATCACTATCATCATTATCATTAACAAGAGATGTAGTTGTTAAAGGGGCTTTAATTATTACAAAAGGAGAATTGATAGAAGGTAAGAAATATCAAAAACTATTATCATTAAAAAATGAATATTCTTCTGAATTATATAATGACAGCGGATATTATTGGATTGTTTTTGGATATTCTCTTTTAATAGCCCTTTCTCTCCTTATGCTTTTTTTATTTATCAATAAATATTATAAATCAATATTTGACAATAATAGAGAATTGACTTTTATTATTTTTAATATAACATTAATGTTTATTTTAACTACTAGCGTACTCAATTTTGAATCTAAATATCTTTATGCAGTTCCTATATGTATACTGCCCTTAATAATAAAAGCTTTTTTTGACGCTAGACTTGGTTTATTTGCTCATTTTTTAACAATTTTATTATTAGGATTTCTTGTTCCTAATAGTTTTGAATACATTTTTCTTCAATTTTTAGCAGGAATTGTAACTGCTTTATCAGTTTCTGAACTTTATAAACGAGCAAATTTATTTATTTCTGTTTTTCAAATTGTTTTAATATATATAATGGGTTATTTTGCATTTCATATAATCCACGAGGGAAGTGTAACAGGAATTTCACTATTAACAATTGGCCTTTTTACAATAAATGGTTTAGCAACTCTTTTTGTTCAACCCTTAATTTACTTATATGAAAAGATTTTCAAATTAGTTTCTGATGTTTCACTTTTAGAGCTATCGGATACCAATACCAAATTATTGAGAGAATTATCTAACGAGGCGCCAGGAACTTTTCATCATTCTTTACAAGTTGCTAATTTGGCTGAATCTGCAGCAATCGAAATCGGAGCTAATGTTTTATTAACTAGAGTAGGAGCCTTATACCATGATATAGGAAAAATGAAATCTCCAACTTTTTTTTCAGAAAATCAAACAAGTAAAGTTTCTCCGCATGATAAAATAACTCCAATTGAAAGTGCTAAAATTATTATTAATCATGTTTCTGAAGGCATTATTTTAGCTAAAAAAAATAATCTTCCAAATCGAGTTATTGATTTTATTACAACTCATCACGGAACATCTAAAGTGTATTATTTTTACAAAAAAGAAGAAGAGAAGAAAGGACAGATAAATGAAGCAGATTTTTCTTACGAGGGTCCTAAGCCGTATTCAAAAGAAACAGCTATTTTAATGATGGCAGATTCAGTTGAAGCAGGGGCTAAAAGCTTAAAAGAGCCTACTGTTGAAATTATAAAAACATTTGTTGCTCAAATAATTGACAATCAAATGCTCGATAAGCAATTTTCTAATTCAAATATAACTTTAGCTGAAATTGAAAAAGTTAAAGAGGTTCTAATTAATAAGTTAATTAATATTTATCATTTAAGAGTAGAGTACCCGAAATAACCTTCTTTTTTCTTAAAAAAAAAGATTGTTTAGTAAAAAAGGAAGAATTACATTTGTCAGCCAAAATAATTTCGTAATGGAGAGGTGCCAGAGTGGTAATGGAGCAGATTGCTAATCTGTCATCGTGTAAACGATGCCAGGGTTCGAATCCCTGTCTCTCCGCAACCCTAGTCCGTAAAGCATTGATTTAAAATGTTTTGCGGATTTTGTTTTTCAAAGTGGGGTCGTTAGGGGGGTCGAAATTAAAATGTAAAATCATTTAATCAATTGATATAAAACTTGAGGATATAAATTTAATTTCCTAACGCTTCATCGGTAAATTTATAATCATTCCCATTTTGAACAATCTTAAACCAATTATTTTTAGCAGTTATAATATTACTATTTGAGTCTATATAATCTGTTTCAGAAATACAAGCATGAAACATAGTGCCATCAATAATTATTTCTATTGGGTTGATTAAAAAAAATGTCAAAATAATTGTAGTATATGGAAAAATTAAAGTGGAATAGTATCCAGTTTAGGGCTATATTTGCACGTTAATTAGAGTTTTTTTAAATAAATTTTAAAGATGAAGATTTATAGTTGGTATTTAAGGATCTGTTTAATAGTCCTTTTCGGAAGCCTTTCAGGGTGTAATTCAGGTAAAAAAGATTATACAGATGTCGATTTTACATTACAAATGGGTCAACTTAAAGAATATGAGTTGGATATTGATCATAAAAGCTTGATTTCAAATTTAGATAACAAAACTAAAACGACTGGAGCAAAGATATACAATTCTAACTGTATTAATTGTCATGGAAGTATAGAAGCAGAAGGATCCTTGCCTACAGCATCAAAATTTTGGACTGGAGAGTTTAAGGTTGGGAGCGACCCCTTTTCAATGTATCAAGTGGTTACAAGAGGTTTTCAAACCATGCCGCCACAGGTTCTTTTGACTCCAAAAGAAAAATACAGTGTAATTCAATATATACGCGAAGAATTTGTAAAAAAATACAATCGAGATCAATTTGTAGAGGTTGATTTAGCCTACATCAAAGACCTTCCTATTGGTTCTACCAAAGGACCAAATTCTGATGGTAATAAGCCATGGGAAGCCATGAACTATGGGGATTTTTTAATTAATACTTATGAATTAGCGGATAGCTCAACACCTGATCGCAACATGTCTAATAAAGGAAATCCTTTACCAGACGAAGACTTTTCAAAGTCTAATTTCGCTTATAAAGGTATAGCTGTACGTTTGGACAAAGGATATGGAGGAGTTGCCAAAGGAAAGCATTGGATGATTTTTGATCATGACCTTCTTAGAGTAGCAGGAGGTTGGTATGGGGAAGGGTTTATAGACTGGAAAGGGATATTGCTTAACGGAAGCCATAACATATCCCCTAGAACTGTAGGTGATCTTCTTTTTAATAACCCTGTATTGCCAGGGTTTGCCAATCCGAAATCGGATACGTTTGACGATCCGAGATTTACCGCACGCGATGGTAGAAAATTTGGCCCGCTTCCAAAAGAATGGGGAAGATTAAAAGGTATATATCACTATAACGACAATGTTGTTATCTCCTATTATGTAGGTGATGCGCAGATTCTCGAATTAATGAGTATGGAGATGGTCGATGATCAACCAGTTTATGTGAGAAACATTCATGTTACCAATACATTTAACCACGATTTAAAACTGCATGTTGCTTCAGATAAAGTGTCTGTGACCGTTAAGGGAGACGGTGTTTTAATGCAAAAAGTAGATGGGCAGCATTATGTGCAAATTGAATCTAGCCAACCAAGAATATTTAAAATATATATTGCTAACCGTGATATTGATTTGGACCAACGGGTCGACGAGTTGTCATTACCACAAAAATTATTGAAATTCACAAAAGGTGGTGAACTTCGATACCCTGAAATTTATACTACAAAAATTGTCACGACGCAAGACCAAGGGGCATTTGAAGTACAAAAGCTTACAGCTCCTGTAGACAATAAATGGAACAGTCGTTTACAAATCACCGGTATTGATTTTTTTGCCAATGATCCAGATAAAGGAGTAGTCTCATGCATTGGAGGAGATGTTTGGTTATTGGAAGGTCTTTTGAATAATGACTTTGTCAAGTGGAGGAGAATAGCTTCTGGATTATTTCAACCTTTAGGGATAAAAGTTTTAGAAGAAGAAATTTATGTAATATGCCGGGATCAATTGGTAAAATTAGTCGATTTGAATGGAAATGGCGAAATCGATTACTATCAGAGTTTTAACAACGATCATCAAGTTACAGATCATTTTCATGAATTTGCCATGGGGCTTCAGACTGACCCAGACGGAAATTTTTATTACGCTAAAAGTGGCAGACATGCCCGGGAAGCTTTGGTGCCTCAACACGGAACACTACTTAAGATTAGCAAGAATGGAGATACTACAGAGATATTAGCTAATGGATTTAGGGCAGCCAATGGTGTTTGTATTAATCCAGATGGTAGTTTTATGGTTACTGATCAGGAGGGGCACTGGAATCCAATGAATAGAATCAATTGGATAGATGTTAACAATAAAAAAGGGTTTTATGGAAACATGTACGGCTACAATCCACCAAAGGACAGCACTAATATTGCTATGATACCTCCACTGGCCTGGGTAGATAAAAAATTGGATAGGTCTCCTTCAGAATTGCTCTGGGTGGATTCGGATAAATGGGGGCCTTTGAAAGGCAGTCTTTTAAGTCTTTCGTATGGTTACGGTACTATATTGTTAGTTCCGCATAGTAAAATTAATGGGCAATTACAAGGGGGGCTAGTCAAGCTTCCTATTGGACCTTTTGAAACTGGTGTTATGAGAGGGCGTTTTCATCCTACTGATGGAAAATTATATGCTTGCGGTATGGCGGCATGGGGTACACAGCGCTCAATATTACAAGGAGGGTTATATCGAGTGGCTTATACAGGTAAATCGGTATTTGTACCACTTGAGGTTAATGTTACAAATAAAAGTATTTTTTTGGAGTTCTCGGATGAGCTTAAAAAATCTTCCATTAAACCTGAAAATTTTAAAATTAAAACTTGGGAATTGCAACGATCTAGAAATTATGGGTCTAAACGATATAATAAAAAATCGCTTACCATAACAGATGCAAATCTAAATCTTAATAACAAATCGGTCGTATTGAAAGTTAATGGGTTGGAGCCTGTTTGGCAAATGGAAATATCATATGATATTAAGGGGGCTAAAGATGAAGAAGTAAAGAATAAAATTCAGTATACAGTTCATAACCTATCAGCACCTGAGACAGTTGTATCAAAATAATAGAAATTAATAAATGCGACATTAAAAATAACTCCAAATGAAAATGATGAAGTTGCATTAGATTGGATGAATGGAAGGCGCACTCCTGATGCTAATTATAATTTAAAGGGGGCTCTACTGAACCTTAATTTAGGTTCCGACCCACCGATAATTCTTAAAAGCCTTGTCGAGGCAACATGTTTTGGAGCAAGAAAGATTATTGATAGATTTATTGACGAAGGTGTGCAAATAAATCGAATTTTGGCCTTTGGAGGTATCTCTAGAAAATTGCCATATGTAATGCAAACCTTATGCGACGTCATTCAATTACCCATTAAAGTAAGTGCTTCAAATCAAACTTGCGCTTTGGGATCTGCAATGTTTGCGTCTGTGGCAGCAAAGATACATTTAGATATACCAAATGCGATGAATAAAATGGGGTCTGGTTTTGATGTCACATACCAGCCCAATACATGAAGAAAAGGCATCTATGATACGTTGTATAAAAAACACCATAGCTATGTAACTTAATTGAAGAACTGATAAATAATGAATGATTATTCACAAATAAAAGAAGAAGCTTATTTGGCTAACATGCAAATTGCTAAAAACAAGCTTGCCATATGTACATTTGGTAATGCTAGTGCTGCAGATCAAAATAAAGATATTTTTGCTATAAAGCCCAGTGGAGTAGACTATGAAAACCTTTCAGTAGAAAAAATGGTCGTGGTAGATTTTAATGGTACTATTGTAGATGGAAATTTGCGCCCCTCATCAGATACGAAAACACATGCCGTATTATATAAAAACTGGAAGAAATTGGGAGGGATTGTTCACACTCATTCCACCTACGCAACTTCATGGGCTCAGGCTCAATAGGATATTCCAATATATGGGACTACTCATGCTGACCATTTGGTGGAAGATGTTCCTTGTATCCTTGTAATGAATGATAACATGATTGAAGGGGATTATGAATTGGAGACGGGATACCAAATTTTAGATGATTTTAAAAAAAGAGGTTATAACTACTTGGAAATCCCAATGGCTATAGTAGCCTGCCACGCACCTTTCACTTGGGCGGAGACGGCTGAAAAAGCGGTTTATAACAGTATTGTTTTGGAGGAAATTGCCAAAATGGCTTGGATAACTAAAAGTATCAAACCTAATGCTTCTAAATTGAAACAGACACTGAAGCAAAAGCATTACCAACGTAAGCATGGCGATAATGCTTATTATGGTCAATCATAATTGATTATTATTTCTACAAAAATTTGCCGATATTTAGTTCTTAATTTAAGATAATTAGGAAAAATACAGTTGCTTTTAAATTTAAAATTCATTGTTTTTTAAGTATGATAACCTGTATTTGATTGTTGATTTAGTCTGAACTTTATGTTAAAGAATAAACAAACGCCTCATATAGAACAAACCTTAACTTCAAAAGAAACCTTTATTTTTTAAAGATCAAATAAGATCATACTTTAATCCATTATGGCATTTTCATCCAGAATATCAAATTTCCTATATTATTGAATGTAAAGGAACTCGATTTGTTGGAGATCAGATTCAAACTTTTAAGGAAGGTAGTCTTACTCTAACGGGCCCCAATCTTCCACCTTTATGGAGAAGTGATGATCAATACTTTTCTAGGGATAGTGAGCTCATAACCAGAGGGCTTGTTATTTATTTTGACCATGAATTACTTTCCGAAAAATTATTGCAAAATGAGGAATTCTATAAAGTAAAGAAGTTGGTGGAAAACTCTTCACGTGGTATGGAATTTCATAGTGATTCGCGTAAAAAAATCGGAAATATGATGCTTAAATTGAATCAGAAAACCGGTTTTAAGAGAGTTATAAAGCTTTTGGAAATTATTGACACCTTGGCGGATTCTGATGACTATCACTTAATGTGAAGCCCAGGGTATATCAATAATATTGCTAAAGGAGAAGATGTAGATAAAATGCGTAAAGTATATGATTTTGTGATGGACAATTTTAAAAAGAAAATTGATCAGAAGACAATGGCCGATATGTTAAACCTTACAACAACGTCATTCTGTAGATACTTTAAACCTCGGGCGAATAAAACTTTTTCTCGGTTTGTGAATGAGATCCGTTTGGGGCACGCCAGAAAGTTGTTACTTGAGAACAATTTAAACATCGCCCAGATTTGTTATGAATGTGGATTCAAAACACTTTCAAATTTTAATCATCAGTTTAAAATTATCACTAATATGAGTCCTAAGGAGTATCGAGAACTATTCCAAAAAATAAATACGAATCTATAGATATCAAGTTTTTCTCGCTAAGTTTTGAAAGAAATTTATGAATAGCAAAAAAAATGTAAAAACTTGACAAAAAATAGGTGTTATCATAGTCATTAAATAAATTACATTTGTAATTGTCGGTGTTTTAAATAATTCATTGACTTACCAAAATGATTTGCTATTTACATTAGTGATCGGTCTTGGTTAAAAATAAAGACTAATTAAGATATTCAAATGAAAATAGGAATGAATATGCTTCTGTGGACAAACCATGTCACAGAAGAGCACTATCCGCTAATAGAAAAACTAAAGACTACTGGGTTTAATGGTGTGGAAATACCTATTGGTTTGGGGGATAAGTATTATTTTAAAACCCTTGGCATGTCTTTAAAAGATATGGGTATGGAGTCTACAGCGGTAACCTCACTAAGTCCTGAACATAATATTTCTAGTAGTGATGTGAAAGTTCGTAGAGCAGGTAAAGAGCGGTTAAAGTGGGCTATAGATATGGCTTATGAGACAGATATAAAATTGATTTGTGGACCGTTCCATTCTGCATTTGCCTTGTTTAGCAGAAGGCCACCTAGTTTAGATGAACGCTTATGGAATATAGAGGTGTTGCAAGAAGTTGGAGATTATGCAGAGCAGGCTAAAATAATGCTTGCCCCTGAAGCCCTAAATCGATTTGAGTGCTATCTCTATAATACTATGGAAGATCTTAAGTGGATGCTTGATAAAATAAACCATTCACATGTAGGAGCTATTTACGATACCCACCATTGTAATATAGAGGAAAAAAGTCAAAAAAGTGCAATTAAAACTATTGCTCCTTATTTAAAACATGTACATATTAGTGAAAACGATCGAGGTACCCCAGGAAGTGGTAGCATTGATTGGAAGGAAGTTTTTACCACTTTGAAAGCAATGGAATATGATGGGTGGCTAACAATAGAAGCTTTTAGTACTGCAATTCCTGAGTTTGCCAATAGCATTAATGTTTGGCGTGACTTTTCTCCGATAGAAGAAATTTACCAAAAAGGCTATCATTTTATTAATAACAATTGGGACACATAATAATTAAATTAGTTGATCATGGATAGACCAAAATTTTCTATTGGTAGTTGGGCATTTTCTTTCGGACCATTTGAAAAAAAACCTTGGACATTCCAAGAATTTATTACATATGCTTCAGATTCAGGATATGATGGCATAGAAATCAATGGTTTTCATCCCCATCCACACCCTGATATATACAATACAAGGAGAAAGTGCTTGGAGTTGAAAAAGGAGATTGAAGGATATGGACTTGGGATTTCAGGATATGCGCCTGATTTTAGGGGAGTCCCGCCAGCCGAAGTAGAAATGAAAGAACATTTAAAGTTGATTTCAAAAACGCTTTCCTTCTGTAATAATATGGATATTGAAATGTTAAGAGTGGATACTATTAGTCCTCCTGACGATTTAAATACCAAAGAATACAACACCCGATTTAAAAGATTGGCAAAAACATGGCGAGAATCAGCCGAAATGTGTCAGAAAGCAGGAGTAAAACTGGTTTGGGAATTTGAACCAGGTTTTTGGTTAAACAAGCCTAGTGAAATCAAAGCTATTGTTGATACTGTAGATCATGAGAATTTCGGCGTATTGTTTGATACCAGTCATGCCTATATGTGTACCGTAGTTGGAGCTCGACAAAATCAAGTCAAAGAAACCCTTCCAGGAGGTATTTTAGAATTAGCGGATAGTCTTAAAGGCAGTATTGGACATTTTCACCTAATTGATAGTGATGGTACGTTACATGACAATGAGACAAGTACCCATGTACCATTTGGAAAAGGCTTTATCGATTTTAAAGAAACTCTTATCGGAATGAAAAATGAAGTTGAACACTTAAAGTGGTGGTGCTTTGATTTTTGCTTTTGCCCTACAACTGAAGTAGATGGAAAAAATGCTATTTCTTATGTAGAGAACGTTTTAAAACAAATTTCATGAGTTACTATGCTGATTCCAAAGGGACAAAAATATTTTACCAAATAGTAGGTTCTGGTCAACCTTTGGTCCTACTTATGGGATTTGGGGCGGATGGAAATTTATGGGAAAAGCATTTTCAGGAATATAAAAAACATTTTAAATGCATTATAATTGATAATCGAGGAGTTGGAAAATCAGATCACCCCAAAGGGCCTTATACAACCAAAATGATGGCTAGTGATACTTTAGCAGTGATGAAACATGCTGGTATTGATAAGGCAAATATTGCAGGTATATCCATGGGTGGAGCTATTGCCCAAGAACTTGCTATTAACCATCCTGAAAAGGTAATACGTCTCGTTTTAATAAGTACTTGGCCAAGCTTTAATAATTATGCCAAAACGGTTTATGAAAACCTAAAAAAATTAAGGGTGACTAGTAAACGAAACGAATTCATGAAGCTGTTACAGCTTTGGATTTTTGCACCCCCTTATTTTGAGAACAACTTACAAGGGTTGATTGAAGATCAGCAAGCAGCTTTGAATGATAAAAATCCGCAAACTAGGTATGGCTTTGAAGGTCAGCTAGATGCTTGTATTCATCATAATACTATTTCACGCCTCGGCCGGATTAATGTGCCAACTCTAATTACTGTAGGGCAAATGGATATTTTTACCCCTCCCGTATTTTCTGAGATTCTTCGTGATGGTATCAATAAATCTGAATATGTAATCTTTCCAACAGGAGGACATGTACACCATTGGGAAGATTTGGAACTGTTTAATAAGATTACATTAACTTTTTTAAAAAAATAACATATGAGAAAAATTAAATTGGCATGTGAAACCTATACATGGCAAATGCCTGGAGAATCATATAAAGGGCAGCTTGATCATATTATGGGGGTTATATCCAAAGCTGGATTTGAAGGAATAGAAGCTGAAACTAGTTTTTTTGGAGAACTTTCCGATCCTATTCGCATGAGAGAATCTTTAGATAAATATGGGTTGGAACTTACTGCACTCTGCTATGTAGAAGATTGGAAAAATATAAACGAAACTGCCGAGGAACGGAGAAATGCTGATAAGTGGATCACATTTCTTGAATATTTTCCAGAGACCATATTTTTATTGGTTCAGATGCCGGGTGCGGATAGAAAAAATATCAAAGAACGACAACGAAACTTATTGTCTTGTGTAAATCATATAGCTGAACGTGCATCCGAGAAAGGAATTAATTGCTCTTACCATCCTAATTCGCCACAGGGATCTATATATAGAACAGAAGAGGATTATAAAATTTTACTCAATGGATTGGATAATAGATTTATAGGGTATACACCTGATGTTGGTCATATGGCAAAAGTGGGTATGAATCCATTGTCAATTATTAAAAAATATCGAGAATTGGTTAACCTAGTTCATTATAAGGACCTTTATAACAATGGGCAGTGGGCACAAACAGGTGAAGGAATAATCAGTTTTCAAAAAATAACAAAATATTTGATGGATACAGATTATAATGGCTGGATAGTGATGGAGGATGAATGCGATTTGTCTATTACCGACCCAGACAGCGTTACCCTAATAGATGGAAAGTATATCAAATCTCATATTCATACACTACTAAAATAGAGAATTATGTATTCAAAAAAAATAGTTTTTGCAGCAATGCTCATTATTGTTTTTTTTTCTTGTAAAGAAAAAAAAACAAATGTCGATATAAAAACAACTGAAATTTTAGATACTTCTTCTACTGAACAGTGGTTGAAATTTGTTGGTAATACCAATAGCTCTCATATAGTGCTCATCTCTGGAGATGAAGAGTATCGTTCAGAAGAGGCATTGCCACAATTGGCTAAGATATTATCTGAAAAACATGGATTTAATTGTACAGTACTTTTTGCACAGAAACCTGACAAGCCTGGAGTTGTAAATCCAAAATATCTAAAGAATATTCCAGGTTTGCAGCATTTACAAACCGCTGATTTGATGGTGATATTTACCAGATTTAGGGAGTTGCCTGATGATCAGATGAAAGAAATCAATAATTATTTAAAAAGTGGAAGACCAGTAATAGGTATGCGCACTTCAACACATGCCTTTAGTTTTCCAATGAGTGATACTGCATCTGTCTGGCATCATTATAGCCACAATTATGACGGACCAATTAAAGAATGGAAAGGTGGTTTTGGTCGCCTTGTTCTAGGGGAGCGATGGGTATCTCATCATGGGCATCACCGACACCAAAGCACATTGGGAATCATTGATAAAAACGCGAAAAGTCATCCAATAACTAGAGGAATTAATAATGGAGATATATGGGGGGCATCAGATGTCTATGAAGTGCGGTTACCCCTTCTTGGTGATTCCCAACCCATTATTTTAGGGCAGGTGATGAATAGGAAAGGCG
>Ga0114997_10001415_pt1 | contig 19959 bp, 20 predicted proteins | sample ArcticOcean_MG_C_2_FD_87045 | JGI IMG/M metagenome (GOLD analysis project Ga0114997, IMG submission 87045) | Marine microbial communities from western Arctic Ocean - ArcticOcean_MG_CB4_136 | ecosystem: Environmental > Aquatic > Marine > Oceanic | place: Arctic Ocean: Canada Basin | collected...
AAGAATGCTGTCTTTTATATAGATAACATTATCATATTTTATATGAGGATTATTGATATCTAACGCAATTATAAGAGTCTCTTTTTTAGACAAGGCGAGCAGGGTCTGCCTACCTATTTCACCATTGAATCCCGTAATTAAAATTGCATTATCCATAGTGTAAATTAACTCCATTGAGATGATTTTTTAAAAACTTTGTATTAAGATTGAATACCAATTAAATTTTTTTGCTCAAATGAAAAAAATTATCGCAGTTATTAATCAAAAAGGTGGCGTTGGTAAAACGACGACAGCTATTAATTTAGCTGCTAGTCTAGCTATCTTAGAGAAAAGAACTTTATTAATTGATTTTGATCCTCAAGCAAATGCTACAACTGGCTTATCAAATTTTGGAATTGATAAGAATCATTCTATCTATGATGCATTAAGTGGAAATCAAGCTATGAAAGATATTATTTCAACTACGAGCTTAGACTACCTAGACTTTATTAGATCAGATAATAATTTGGTAGGTTGCGAAGTAGAATTGGTGTCAGTAAAAAACAGAGAAAAGCAATTATTGCGATTAATTAATAAAGTAAAAAAAGATTATGATTTTATCTTGATAGATTGTCCTCCGTCGTTAGGGTTATTAACATTAAATGTTCTAGTTGCATCAAACAACGTATTGATTCCTATCCAAAGTGAATTTTTTGCTTTAGAGGGCTTGAAAAGCTTGCAAGAGACTATTAGGTTGGTTCAAGATAATGTTAATAAGGATTTAAAAATACTTGGAATTCTTATTACCATGCATACTAAAAGACTGCGTTTAGCAAAAAAAGTAGAAAATATATTAAAATCAAAATTCAAAAATAAGTTGCTTAAGACAAAAATTAGCAGAAATATCAGATTAGCTGAAGCTCCGGACGATGGAAAGCCAGCTATTATGTATGATGTTGATTGTGCTGGAGCAAAAAACTATATGGAATTAGCATTGGAGATTTTAAATGAAAAAAAATAATCAGATAGGGCAAGGGATTGGTGCACTACTTACACCAAATAAATCTTCTGACGATGTAGAGCAAAATAATATATTGATCAGTAGAATTACTCCAAACCCCAATCAGCCTAGAAAAGTTTTTGATGAAAAATCGCTAAAACAATTAGCTCAGTCTATTGATGAAAAAGGCTTAATCACTCCCATTACAGTTAAAGCATCAAATAATAAATATATTATTGTTGCAGGAGAAAGAAGATTTAGAGCCCATCAATTACTAAAAAGAAAAAGAATATTAGCATATATAATAGATGCAGATTCCAATAAAGATATAATGTATATGGCATTAATTGAAAATATACAAAGAGAAGATTTAAATGCAATAGAGCAAGCCAAAGGATATAAATATTTAAAAGATAATTTAGATAGCTCTATAACAGAGATTGCAAAAACAGTTGGTAAATCACGTCCAGCAGTTTCTAATTCATTGAGATTATTGAATCTACCCGAAGAAATTCAAGACAGTATTCTTAAAAGTGAAATTAATGCAGGACAAGCAAGAGCAATTTTACAGAAAAAGACTACTCAAGGTATGATTCTTCTCTGGAGGCGATTATTAAAAGAAAAAATGTCTGTTAGGAAAGTAGAAGCTGCAGCGTCAAATGATATAAAATGGGACAATCAAATAAATCAAATTGAAAATAAAATTGCAAGAATTATTGGAACTAAGGTAACAATCAATAACAATAAGAATACAAAAAAAGGATTTGTAAAAATTCATTTTGATTCAAAAACTTGGGATCGCGTTGTTAGTAAGCTTAAAAGTATCAAGTCAGATTTTGAATAATAGGACTATTTAATAAAGAAAGATATCAATGAAATTTAAAAAATATAAAATATTATTTATTTCTCCCTTTAATGATAAAACATGGCAGTCCGAATTCAATAGACCTATGCTGATAGCAGGATTATCTTTAATATCTTTTTCGTTTATCGCTTCTTTGTCGTTAATGTTTCTTTCTATACCTATTGTAAAAGAATACCTTAAAATCACCGCTATTAACAAAGAGATTAAGCAGCAAGAAAAAATTATAGAAAATATTAGTGGAACGTTAGATGAAATAGGACTGATGAAATCTTATATTGAGAATATCATTGGCTCTGATAGTCAAAACAAATTACCAGATAATAATATTAGATTTATGGTTACAGATAATATACCAGATATCCAGCCTACCGATGGAATTATTAGTAAAGATTTCAATCTAAGTACTCTACATTTTGGAATAGACATTGTAAGCGATGAATCTACTCCGATTGTTTCAATTGCTGATGGCGTTGTTATTTATAGTGATTATTCTAAAGAGCTTGGTAATGGAATCGTAATCGATCATCAAAATGGATATCAGTCCCATTATTACCATAACGAAGAAAATTTTGTCAAAAAAAATGAGAAAATAGATAGAGGCATGTTAATTGGAAAGATTGGAAATACAGGAGTATCTACAGGACCTCACCTACATTTTGAAATATGGAAAGATGGGAAGCCAATTGATCCATTAAATTTTTTCCCTAATTTTTCAAAAAAATCTGATAAATTTGAGGAGGAATCAAATGAATAATAAATCAAGTAATAGCCAGACGATTATAGCAGAAGATGTCCAAATTGATGGTGATATGGTTCTAATTGGTAATATCACTATTTATGGAGAAATAAGAGGATCAGTTTCTACGGACGGAGCAATCCAGTTAGCAAAAAAAGGAAAAATTTTTGGAGATGTTAAGGCTTCTACAATACAAATTAATGGCTATATCCAAGGTGATGTTTTTATCAATGGCTCTGCTGAGTTATTAGGAAAATGTGAGTTAGTTGGAGACTTAAAATATAAAATATTAACAATACAGGATGGCGCTCAATTCTCTGGACGCTGTGAAATCATTGAAGATGATTTTGATTTATAAATGAACCCTCCTAAAAGATCTTTAAGCTCAATCATGTCAGAAAGCTATGCTATATATTTTCAGTTTTTTGGTATTATTATCAGTTGGATATTATGCGGATATCTTATTACAAAAAGTATATCTTATATTGCTATTATTGGAGGTGTAATCCACGGCTCTATAAAGGCATACCAGCATGTTATAAAAAATAATTAGAAAATCTGATTTTTTCCTGTGATTAATTACATCTCTTTGTTAATATTTCATCGATGTTTGTAGATAAAAAAATAACTGAAACTCATCATGCTCAAAGTCCTGCAGATACAGCTATTGGTCATGTTGCAAATACAGATCATGGACATCATATTTTTGATGTAGAATTTTTATCTTACTTATCAACAAAGATTTCATCGTTCTTTGGTATATCAGAAAACTCTATGTTTTTTATTAATCTTGGTATTACTAAGCATGTATTTGTGCTCTTATTTATATCTACATTAATGGTATTAAGTATTATTGGATTGATTAGAAATTATATATCACATAAAAATAATATACCAAACAAGCTCATGAGCGTTGTAGAAATGTTTGTGGTTTATTTAAAAGATGATGTCTTAGAAAATTTTATTGGTAAAAATTATAGAGAGTGGGCATCATTAATTTATACGATTTTCTTTTTTGTTTTATTTGCCAATATATCAGGATTGATACCTTTTTTTGATCTACTTGGATTATTTGGTAAATTGGGAAATAATGAATTATTAAGTAATTTATCTCATGGAGGTGCTACAATAACTGCCAATGCGAATGTTACCTTTGCTATTGCAACTATTACTTTTGTTGCGTTTATAGGTGCAGGTATTAAAAAATATGGCTTTATTCAGCATTGGAAAAATTTAGCTCCTTCAGGTTTAGCCTGGCCACTTTATTTTGTTGTAGTTCCTATTGAATTTATGGGACTATTTATTAGACCTCTTGCGTTAACATTGAGGTTAGCAGGTAATATGATGGGCGGCCATATAGCATTAGTGATTTTTATAACATTTATATTTTCAATGGCAGATAGCTTTGGAGCATGGGCAGGTTTTGGTATAGCACCATTCTCTATTGCATTAGCAGTAGGATTAACTATGTTAGAATTGTTGGTTGCAGTAATTCAAGCATATGTATTTGCTTTATTAACAGCCGTTTTTATAGGAATGGCAATAAACGTAGATCATTAACACAAAAAAAGGAGTCTCACTATGGGAGCAGGATTAGCAGTAATAGGCGCAGGAATTGGTATTGGTTTAATTGGTTATGGAGTAGCTCAAGCTATTGCAAGACAACCTGAAGCAGCTGGAGAAATTAGATCTCAAACATTTCTTTTAGCAATTCTGGTTGAGGGAGCAGCAATTTTGCTTGGATTATTATCACTAGTTCTTTAATCAACGTTAGGAATACAATATGAACCCATTATTAACGGTAGATCTAGGCTTATATGTCTGGACACTAGTAATTTTTATGACAGTGCTTTTTGTTTTAAAGAAGTATGCATGGAATCCTCTTCTAGATTTTATTGAAGAGAGAGAAAAGGACATTGCTAATTCTTTATCAATGGCTGAAAGTGCAAAGCCTGATTTAGAAAAAATCAAAGACGAGTCACAAAAAATATTAGATCAAGCCAAAAAAGAAGGCAAGGTTATCGTAAATGATAGCAAACAAAAAGCTGAAGATGCAGCCAATAACATTTTAGAAAAAGCTAAAGTAAAATCTGATGAATTTATTGTAGATGCCAAATCTAAAATTGAAATTGAGAAGCAACGAGCAATTAAAGAGATCAAAGAAGAAGTAGTTGATCTTAGTATTGATTTAGCTTCTAAAATATTACAAAGAAATGTGAATGATGATGATAATGATAAATTTATTAAATCTTCACTAGAAGCAATGAATATAGATGAAGCAAAATCATAAAAAAATAAAAATCTATTCTGAAGCGCTATGTGGTAGTGTTGATACTTTTGAAAGTTTTCAAGGTATCAAGATATCATTGCATGGACTTGCTGCTTTATCAACAAAAGACCTGACAATTAATACATTTTTGAAATCAAAGTCAGTTGATTCAAATCAAAAGATGAACATATTTAGAGAAGCTTTTAAAGGAGTCTTTAATGATAGCTTATTAGATATGTTATTGGTTATGATTGAAAATGATGATATAAATTTATTAATTGATGTAAATAAAAGTTTTGTGGTTTTAGCCAAAAAGAAGTTAAATATAGCATATGTAGAAGTAACATCATCTTCAGATATGGATGATAATGCAAGAATACAATTATCAGATGCGCTAAGCAACATAACGAAAAAGAAAATTGATATTAATTTTTCAACTAATAAAAATTTAATTGGAGGATTAAAGATTAAAATTGATGACATGCTATTCGATAGCAGCTTAAAAACAAAATTAGAAAACGCAAAATCAAAATTAATAGGGGTATAGATGGATATTAAAACTAATCAAATCGGCGACTTACTACGCGACCAAATAAAAAATATCGATAATAATGTCGATGTGAATGAAGTTGGTGAAGTTCTAGAGATCGGAGACGGAGTTGCTAGAACTAGCGGCTTGGGTAATGTGATGAGTTCTGAGCTTGTAGAATTTCCAAACAATGTATTTGGTATGGCATTGAACTTGGAAGAAGAAAATGTAGGTGTTGTACTTTTTGGAGATAGCAGTCTTGTGAAAGAGGGTGATATTGTGAAAAGAACAGGAAAGGTAGTAGAAGTTCCTGTAGGAAAAGAATTATTGGGTCGAGTAGTTAGTCCGTTAGGTGTACCTATGGATGGTAAAGGTCCAATCAATGCAAAACATACATTGCCAATTGAAAGAAAAGCATTAGGAGTTATGCAAAGATTTCCAGTAAAAGAACCTTTGCAAACAGGCTTAAAATCAATCGATAGTATGATTCCAATTGGTAGAGGTCAAAGAGAATTAATTATTGGAGATAGGCAGACAGGAAAATCTGCTATTGCTACAGATACAATTATTAATCAAAAATCTACTCATGATGGTGATAGCCCAGTTTATTGCATTTATGTTGCGATTGGTCAAAAGGCATCTACAGTAGCAAAATTAGTAGGTGAGTTAGAAGCAAATGGTGCAATGGAATATACTACAGTAGTTGTTGCAAATGCATCTGACCCTGCTCCCTTACAATATATAGCACCATATTCTGGATGTGCAATGGGAGAATATTATAGAGATAATAGTATGCATGCCTTAATTGTTTATGACGACCTGTCTAAGCAAGCCACAGCTTATAGGCAAATGTCGCTAGTACTAAGACGACCTCCAGGCAGAGAGGCTTTTCCTGGAGATGTATTTTATTTACATAGTAGATTATTAGAAAGATCTTCAAAATTATCTGAAGATTTAGGTTCAGGTTCATTAACTGCATTACCGGTTATTGAAACTCAAGAAGGAGATGTATCAGCATATATTCCAACAAATGTAATTTCTATTACTGATGGACAAATATACCTAGATACTAATCTATTTAATGGTGGAGTCAGACCTGCAGTAGATGTAGGACTTTCTGTATCTAGAGTTGGTGGAAGTGCACAGATTAAAGCAATGAAAAAGATTGCTGGTAAATTGAGACTAGACTTAGCACAATTTAGAGAATTGGAAGCGTTTGCAAAATTTGCTTCTGATTTAGATGAGGCTACAGCAGCACAGATTACCAGAGGGCGTCGTATGGTAGAAATATTGAAACAAAATCAATATGTACCAATGTCTACAGCCAACCAAGTAGTAATTATTTATGCAGCTAGTCAAGGATATCTTGATGATATAGATATTGAATCTGTTAAGGAGTTTGAAGTTGGTTTACTAGAACACTTTGCATCTAAGGCTTCAGACTGTATTAAAGAAATTGATGATACAGGAGATATCGGAGATGACTTAGCAGATAAGATGAATAAGACAATTGAGGAATTCAAAAAGAGCTTCTAGTATGGCTAATCTTAAAAATCTTCAAGAGCGTATAAAATCTGTTAGTAGTATTCAGCAGGTTACAAAGGCTATGAAAATGGTTGCTGCAGCTAAGGTGAAAAAAGCGCAAGAAAAGATGGAAATTTCTAGACCATATTCAAGGAACACACAAGACTTGATATGTAGAATTTTACCTCAAGTTTCTAGTGCTAACATTCGATTAGTTGGGAAAAGAGATGTAAAAAATAAAGCTATCATTGTCATTACTAGTGATAGAGGTTTTGCAGGCTCGTTTAATTCTAGTGTAATTCGATTAGCTGAAAAAGAAATTGAAAAGTTTGGTAAAGATAAAGTGCAAGTATTTTGCTTAGGTAAAAAAGCTTCAGAATATTTTAGTAAAAGAGATTATAATGTTGTTGAATCTTTTTATGATTTCTGGAAAGATATGACATTTGATACAGCATCTGAAATTTCTGAAACATTTATTGGAGCATTTAATAATCTTGAGGTAGATGAAGTCTATGTCATTTATAATCGATTCAGGACATTAGCATCACAAGATTTGATGATAGAAAAAGTATTGCCAATTGACTTTACTGAGGACTATAATGTCAAAAATTATAATTATGACTATGAGCCAAATCAAGAAAGAATTGTAGAATCATTATTACCAAAACATCTGAAAGTGCAAATGTGGCAACAGATGTTAGAGTCTTATAGTAGTGAAGAAGCTGCTAGAATGATTGCAATGGATAATGCCACAGAAAATGCAAAAGAAATAATTAAAGAATTGAAACTAGAATTTAACAAAGCGCGTCAAGAGGCAATCACGACAGAAATGTTAGAAATTGTTAGCGGATCAGAAGCGCTAGTCGATTAAGGGGACTAAAAATGAATAATGAAGGTAAAGTATTACAAATAACTGGTGCGGTGGTTGATGTAAAATTCACTCAAGGCCATTTACCAAGAATTTTAAATGCTCTAAGTATCAAAAGAGAAGATGGATCTAATCTAGTATTAGAAACGGCACAGCATTTAGGTCAAGGCGTTGTGAGAACGATCGCTATGGACTCTACAGACGGTCTCGTAAGAGGTACGATTGTTTCAGATATGGGTGAGCCAATTTCTGTTCCTGTTGGAGAAGCAACTTTAGGCAGAATGTTTGATGTCCTTGGAAATCCGATTGATAAAAAAGGAGAAGTAGGCAACACAAAAACATCGCCAATTCATAGAGCCGCTCCACTGCAAGAAGATTTAACCACAACATCTGAGATGTTTGAAACTGGTATTAAGGTTGTTGATTTGATGGAGCCTTATACTAGAGGTGGAAAAACAGGCTTATTTGGAGGAGCTGGTGTTGGAAAAACAGTTTTAATTCAAGAGCTTATTAGAAATATTGCGACTGAGCATGGTGGATTCTCTGTATTTGCTGGAGTTGGAGAAAGAACTAGAGAAGGAAATGATCTTTATGCTGAAATGACAGAATCAGGCGTTATTGATAAAACAGCACTCGTTTTTGGACAAATGAACGAACCACCAGGTGCACGTTTAAGAGTTGGATTAAGTGCATTGACAATGGCTGAACATTTCCGAGATGAGGAAGGTAAAGATGTCCTGCTGTTTGTAGACAATATTTTTAGATTTACTCAAGCTGGTTCAGAGGTATCTGCATTGTTAGGAAGAATGCCTTCAGCGGTGGGATATCAGCCAACACTATCAACAGAGATGGGAGATTTGCAAGAAAGAATTACATCTACAAAGAAAGGATCTATTACATCTATTCAGGCAATTTATGTACCAGCGGATGATTTAACTGATCCGGCACCTGCAACAGCATTTGCACATCTAGATGCTACATCAGTGTTAGATAGAAAAATTGCTGAACTAGGAATCTATCCTGCTATTGATCCACTTACATCTACATCTAGAATTTTAGATCCAAGAGTTGTTGGAGATAGACATTATAATGTTGCGCGATCTGTGCAAACAACCTTACAACAATATAAAGATTTACAGGATATTATTGCTATTCTCGGTATGGACGAATTATCTGATGAAGATAAATTGGTTGTATCTAGAGCAAGAAAAATGCAAAAATTTATGTCTCAACCTTTCTTTGTAGCAGAGCAGTTTACAGGATTAGAAGGTCGTTATGTAAAATTAGAAGATTCTATCGCAGGATTTGAAGCAATACTTAGTGGAGAGGCAGATGAAATTCCTGAAAATGCTTTTTCATATGTAGGATCAATCGATGAAGCAATTGAAAAAGCCAAGAAAGCAAAAAAGGAATATAAGTGAAAAGTCTCTTTAGCTTAGATATTGTAACGCCAACACATTCATTCAGTTTTGATAATGTGACATATGTTAAATGTCCTGGGAGTGAAGGCTATTTTGGAATTATGAAAAATCATACTAACTCTATCCTGAATTTAAAAGAGGGAGTGATATCCGTAAAAACAGAAGAAAAAGAGATTCAATTTTCTTGTTCAGCTGGCATCGCTGACATCAATTCTGACTCTACTGATGACATTCCAGATAAGGTATTATTGCTTGTCGAAAATGCACAAGAATTAGAAAAATAATTATTACATTCATACTATATGGAATCTAGAACACATAATTGTGGTGAATTAACCAAAAAGAATATTGATAAAAATGTTCGATTATTTGGATGGATTAATTCAACGCGTACACATGGAAAAATTATTTTTATTGATATCAGAGATAGATTTGGTAAAACTCAAATTATCTTAAATACAGATTCTTTAGTAGAAAAAGGAAAAACTTTATCAAATGAAGATGTAATATCAGTCTCTGGTAATGTGGTAGCTAGATCATCAGATCTAATAAATAATAATATCACAACAGGAGAAATTGAAGTTGTTGCAGAGGAATTAGAAATCCTAAATATGGCATCTCCACTTCCAATGTCGATTCATGATAGGTCAGCTTCTACTGAAGAACATCGATTAAAGTATCGCTATCTAGAATTAAGAAATTCTGAACTGCAAAATAATTTAATTATCAGACATAAAACAACTCAAGTAGTCAGAAATTTTTTAAATGACCAAAATTTTATTGAAATTGAAACTCCTATATTAACTAAATCTACCCCTGAAGGAGCGAGAGACTATTTAGTACCAAGTAGAGTGCATAATGGAAAATTTTATGCCTTACCTCAATCTCCTCAGATGTATAAACAGTTATTCATGATCTCTGGTTTGGATAGATATTTTCAAATTGTAAAATGTTTTAGGGATGAAGATTTGAGATCTGACAGGCAGCCTGAGTTTACTCAAATTGATATTGAGATGAGTTTTGTAGATGAAGAGCATATAAGAGATATGGTAGAAAAACTTATTGTAACCGTATTTGACAAAGTAAATAATAATAAAATGCAGACTCCATTTCCCATTTTAACGTATGAAGAGTCAATGAATAGATTTGGTACTGATAAGCCTGATCTTAGATATCCAATAGAGATAAAAGATTTTAAAAAGTTTTCTGATCAATCCGATTTCCAAGCATTCAAAAATTCAGAATCTGTCAATATGATTCATGTGAACAATGTAGAATATTTTTCTAGAAAGGTTATTTCTGAACTTGATTCTTATGCACAGTCTCTTGGTGCTAAAGGGTTAGCATGGATGAAATATAATGATGGTTCTTTTGAAGGCGGCATATCAAAATTTTTTAATAAAGATCTTCAATCTGATATTGCATCAGATTGCAATATAAATGACGGTTCAATATGTTTCATGGTAGCTGATAGCTCTCAATTATCTTTAAAGGTATTAGGAAAAATAAGAGTTAAAGTTGCAAAGATGTTGAGCCTATATAATACTAATAATGATTCAGTATTTCAGCCAGTATGGATTGTCGACTTCCCATTATTTGATTGGGATGAAGATAATCAACGCTTTGATTCAGTTCACCATCCTTTTGTAGCACCAAAAGATAAAGATATTAAAACTGCAATATCAGAACCTGGCAAAGCTATATCGAAAGGCTATGATCTTGTAATCAATGGTTACGAGGTAGCAGGGGGATCTATTAGAATTCATGATCAAAAACTACAGCAGAAAATTTTTGAAACAATGAACCTTACTAAAGAAGATATTGATAGTAAATTTGGTTTTTTCATTGATGCTCTAAAGTTTGGAACTCCTCCTCATGGCGGTATTGCATTTGGTTTAGATAGATTGGTTATGTTATTAGCTGGTGTTAATAATATAAGAGACGTAATTGCATTTCCAAAAACTACCTCAGCCTCTGCTCTTATGGAAGATTCTCCCAATACTGTATCAGATGAACAATTAGATGATTTAGGTATAGGTATTAAAGAGAATGAAAAAAACGTTTGAAATAAAAGGAGTTGATCTAACAGAGCTTTATGGCATTGGTGATCAAAATATCCTTTTTCTTGAAAAATCCCTTCCATTAAATATCAATATTCGTGGTAATAGTCTTTTTTGCAAAGGACTAAAAAAAGATCTAGAACATTTTTCTATAATCTTAAGCCATATGGTTGATTCTATTAAAAAAGGCAACAATCTTAGCACAAAAGATATCAATCAATTATTGGCAATGAATATGCAGAAAAATTTAGACAGTAAAAAATCTATCAATAATGTTATTTTTTATGGTAAAAAAGGACCTATACATGCTAAAACGGATGGACAGAAAAATTTATTAGAATCTTTATATAAAAATGAAATTGTTATATCTATAGGACCTGCGGGTACTGGAAAAACATTCTTAGCAGTTGCCCATGCGCTATCTTTATTAGAAAAGCATGAAATTGAAAAAATTATTTTTTGTAGACCTGCAGTAGAGGCAGGAGAGAGTTTAGGATTTCTTCCAGGAGATTTGAAAGATAAAATTGATCCATATCTTGGACCACTGTATGATGCATTGAATGAATTATTACCAAAAAGTAAAATTCAAATGTTTCTTAGTAAGGGAATTATAGAGATTATTCCCTTAGCTTACATGAGAGGAAGAACAATTAATAGATCGGTAATGATATTAGACGAAGCTCAGAATGCATCTACTATTCAAATGAAGATGTTTCTAACTAGGTTGGGTATAGGCTCTAGAGCAATAATCACCGGAGATATATCTCAAATTGACTTACCAAAAAAATCTAATTCAGGATTGATTAGCATTCTGAGTATTTTAAAAAACATAAAAGATATTGGAATTGTAGAATTAAATGAGCATGATATCGCCAGACACCGTTTAGTGAAGTATATTATAAATGCATATTCAAAAATGGAAGTATAAAAGGAAAATTATCATGAATAAAGGCATATTTGAAAGAATTAGTAAAACAAATCATGAGCAAATAGTCTACTGTAATGACAAAAGTTCTGGCTTAAAAGCGATTATAGCAATTCACAATACTGTTTTAGGTCCCGCACTAGGAGGATGCAGAATGTATCCCTATAAAAATGAAAATGATGCTTTGGTTGATGTTTTGAGACTTTCGAGAGGAATGACATACAAAGCTTCAATAGCAAATTTAAATTTAGGTGGAGGTAAAGCAGTAATTATTGGAGACCCATCAACAGATAAGTCAGAAGTGCTTTTGAGATCTTTTGGAAAATTTGTAGAAAGTTTGAATGGAGCATATATTACAGCAGAAGATGTTGGGATGTCAGTACATGATATGGAGTTTATTAGAATGGAAACTAACCATGTTACTGGAATTAAAAGAGCTATGGGTGGGAGTGGAGATCCATCAATATTAACTGCATACGGTTTATTTGTGGGTATGCAGGCTGCACTAAAGAAAAGATTAGGCATAACTTCAATGAGAGATCTAAAGGTTGGAATACAAGGATTTGGAAAAGTAGGGTATAATCTATGTGGCCATCTCCAAAAAGCAGGTGCAATAATCTATGGCTATGATATAGATCAAGCAAAACTAGATGATGTGGTTAATACTTTTGGAGTTATACCTATATCAAACAAAGAATTAATTTCTTTAGATCTTGATGTATTTTCACCATGCGCTTTAGGTGCAGTGATCAATCCAAAAACAATTAAAAAATTAAAATGCTCTGTTATTGCTGGTGCAGCAAACAATCAACTAGAGCAAGAAGCTAGAGATTCAAAATTATTACTGAGCAAAAAAATAATGTATGTTCCCGACTATGTTATTAATGCTGGAGGATTAATTAACGTTGCAAATGAGCTCCAAGGATATAATAAAGAAAAGGCTCGCTATCAAGTAGAGGGAATATATTATATTCTTATGAGGATATTTGACTATGCAGCAACAAACAATATTTCAACTCTCGAAGCAGCAAATCTGCTTGCAGAAAGAAGAGTGAATGAATTTATTAAATGGCATCATTAATGAGCAAAAAACAACATAGAAAGAAAGCTAGAGAAGCAGTATTACAAGCTTTATATGCAAAGCATGTGTCTAATGAAGATGAAAAAAAAGTGCTACATGATATTAATGAACGCTATCAATTTGATAAGCCAACAAAGAAATTTGTGAATGAATTGTTTAAATCTACAATCAAGAACTGCGATAGTTTGGATAAAAAAATTGAAGCCTCACTAGAGAATTGGACACTTGATAGAATTAATATTATTGATAGATTAATCATGCAGATGTCAATATGTGAAATGTCACTTATGCAACATTATGATATATCATACAAAGTCACTATTAGTTCTGCTATAGAAAATGCTAAAAAGTTTAGCTCAGAAGATAGCACTGCATTCGTAAATGGAGTGTTAGACTCCGTTTATAAAAAATTATAATTAATATGAGCTTATTAACAAAAATATTTGGTACAAAATCTGGGAGAGAAATTAAACAGATTAAACCTTTAGTTGATCAGATTAACAATCTATATGATTCATTGGAAGGAAAAGATGAATCCTATCTAGCGGAAAGAACTCGCGAATTACAACAGACTGTACAACAAGAGATTCAGGCTATAGAAGATAAAAAATTAAAAGATATTACCGATAGAAAAGAAGTACAAAAAATACGTACAGAAATTGAAAAAGAAGTACTTGATAATATTTTAGTAGAGGCATTTGCTTTAGTCAAACACGCTTCTCGATTGTTATGTGGAAAAAATTGGACAGTTGTTGGTCAAAAAATTGAATGGGAAATGATTCCCTATGATGAGCAATTGATTGGTGGAGTTGTTCTTCATCAAGGAAAGATTTCTGAGATGAAAACTGGAGAAGGAAAAACGCTAGTTGCAACGATGCCTATTTATCTAAATGCTTTATCTGGCAGAGGAGTCCATGTTGTGACTGTTAATGATTATTTAGCACAGCGAGATTCGGAATGGATGGGTAAGGTTTTTGAGATATTAGGTATGTCTGTTGGACATATTTTAAATTCAATGACTCCAGATCAAAGAAAAAAAGCTTATAGTTGCGATGTTACATATGGAACTAATAATGAATTTGGATTTGACTATTTAAGAGATAACATGACCATTGATTCCGAGTATTTGGTACAAAGACCTCATCATTATGCTATAGTAGATGAAGTAGATAGTGTCTTAGTGGATGAGGCCAGAACTCCTTTGATTATTTCAGGTCCAGTAGAGACTAAAATTAATCAATCTTATATAGATTTAAGTTCCCCTGTAAAAACTTTAGTTAGGCAACAAAAGCAGTTAGTATCTGAATTAGTAGCAAAAGCAGAAGAAATTTTAAGGATTGATTCTCCATCAGAAGATCAGCGTTATGATGCTGGCTTACTTTTATTAAAAGCAAAAAAAGGATTACCGAAAGATGGCAAATTACAAGAATTATTTCAAGAACAAGGAACGTTAAAATTAATGAATAGTGTTGAATCTGAATATATTGCAGATAAAAAATTACATGAGCTTGATGAAGATTTATATTTTGGTATAGATGAGCAATCAAACAGCGTAGATCTTTCAGATAAAGGTAGACTAGCTTTATCCCCAGATAATGTTGAAGCATTTACAATTCCTGATTTGGGAGAAATGTTAAGCGATATCGATGAAAGCAATTTATCTGATGATCAAAAAAAGCTAAATAAAGAAAAAGCATACCAATTACACTCTCAAAGAAGCGGTAAAATTCACTATTTAAATCAATTACTTAAAGCATATACATTATTTGATAAAGATGTAGAGTATGTAGTACAGAATGGGCAAGTATTAATTGTGGATGAATTTACAGGAAGAGTATTGCCTGGAAGAAGATTTAGTGGAGGACTCCATCAGGCATTAGAAGCAAAAGAAAATGTTAAGATTGAAAAAGAAACTCAAACCTTAGCTTCAATTACTATTCAAAATTATTTTAGAATGTATGATAAATTATCTGGAATGACAGGTACTGCTGATACTGAAGCAGCAGAATTTGAAAAAATTTATAATCTAGGTGTCACGGTTATTCCAACTCATCGCCCTATTGCTAGAAAAGATTTTAACGATGCTATTTATAAATCAATGCATGCAAAGTATAAGGCGGTTATTAATGAGGTAGGTGATTACTTCAAAAAAGGACAACCAGTTTTAATTGGAACAATTTCAGTAGAAGTTTCAGAGCTGTTATCAAAAATGTTAAAACAAAAAGGAATACCACATAATGTATTGAATGCTAAGCAGCATCAGAGTGAAGCTGAAATTGTAGCGCAAGCAGGACTAAAAAATGCTATTACTATTGCAACAAATATGGCAGGAAGAGGAACTGATATAAAATTAGGTCCAGGAGTAGAAGAATTAGGCGGATTACATATCATTGGTACTGCACGACATGAATCAAGACGTATTGATTTGCAGTTACGCGGTCGATCTGGTAGACAAGGAGACAGTGGTTCATCAAAATTCTATATTTCCCTAGAAGATGATTTAATGCGACTGTTCAATATGGATAAACTTGCTTCATATATGGATAGACTTGCAATGGATGAAGATCAAGAGCTAAGTGCTGGTATGTTAAACCGTGGTGTAAGTAATGCTCAGAAGAAAGTTGAAGAAAGAAATTTTGGTATGCGTAAGCATTTACTAGAATATGACGATGTTTTAAATCAGCAAAGAGAAATTATTTATGAATTAAGAAATAAAGCACTATTATCAGATTCAATTAAATCTTCAATTGATGAATTTATTGATGATTTTATCTACGATTTATTTGAGCCATTAGATATCAAGCATATAAAAGATTGGGATTGGGCTGCGTTAAATCAAGAATTGAATGCACACTTATTGATTGATATAAATCAATCTGATTTTGAAGGAAAAAATAATAAAGAAGAGATATTAAATATTATTCTGAAAAAAGCATTAGGGTACTATAATAAAAAAGAAGAACTCATACCAGAAGAGTTATTACGTAAGCTTGAAAAGTTTGTGGTATTAAGAACTATCGATGAAAAATGGCGTAATCATTTATTAGGGATGGATCAATTAAGAGAGGGTATTGGTTTAAGGGCATTTGGACAAAAAAATCCTTTAATAGAATATAAAGGAGAAGCATATACTTTTTTTCAAGATCTTATGGTAAGTCTGCGAGCTTCAATCGTACAACGTGTCTATCATGCACAGATTAGTGAAAATGCTCGTCCAAAAGAAACGTCACCTCTTCAAAAAAATATTCAATTAACCCATGCAAATCCAAAAGACAATCCTCTGCCAAAATCAAAAAATGCTCCCAATATTAATGTGGAAGATAAAGTTGGTAGAAATGATAAAATAAAAGTATTATCTCCATCAGGAGAAGAAGTAGAAATTAAATTTAAAAAATTAGAATCTTATTTACTGAAGGGGTATACACGTGTCTGATAAAAAAAATAAATTACATTTTTCAACAAAATCTATTCATGTTGGGAACAAAATTGATGAAACTGGAGCTGCTGTTACTCCAATTCATTTTACATCCACTTTTAGACAACCTACTTTTGCTAGTACAGAAAAGTATGTTTATTCTAGAGTTGGAAGTCCAACATTAGCAGCTTTAGAAGAAAATTTAGCTATGTTAGAAAATGCTAAATATGCTTATGCATTTTCTTCTGGAATGGCAGCAATGACTGCAATTTTTATGATGTTCAAGCCAGGAGATCATGTTTTAATTTCACGCAATGTATACGGAGGTGTTTTCAGATTAGTAACGAAAGTTCTAAATGATAATAAAGTAGACTTTGAATTTATTGATACAACAAACCTAGATACAGTTGCTAACGCAATTAAAGATAATACAAAATTAATTCATCTCGAAACTCCAAGCAATCCTTTGTTAGAGTTAGCTGATATAGAAAAAATTTCAACTTTAGCACATAAAAATAATGTTTTAGTCAGTGTTGATAATACTTTTATGGGCTCTTATGGACAAAGACCATTAGATCTAGGCGCAGATATTGTAATGCATAGTACAACAAAGTTTTTGAGTGGACACTCTGATGTATTGAGTGGTGCATTAATGATTAATAATGATATAGCATCTGAAAAAATAACATTAATTCAGAATACTGGAGGGGCACTTCCTAGTCCATTTGATGCATGGTTACTTTTGAGATCAGTAAAGACGCTATCTGTTAGGGTGGAAAAACAGTTTGAGAATGCTGGTAAAATTGCTAGATGGTTAGACGATAATCCTAAGGTTACAAGAGTGATTTATCCAGGATTAGAATCTCATAAACAATTTGATTTAGCAACAAAACAACATTCTTCTCCAGATGGTGATCCAGTATATGGAAGCATGATTTCTTTTGAACTAGATCAATCCATTAATCTCGATAGCTTTGCAAAGAAATTAAGCATTATTACATTAGCTGAAAGTTTGGGTGGAGTTAAAAGTTTAATATCTTGCCCTTATTCTATGACTCATGCTTCTGTACCACATGATGAGAAAATAGAGTTAGGAATAACGCCTAACCTATTAAGATTTTCTGTTGGTATTGAGCATGTAGATGATTTAATTTCAGAACTTGATTTTGCAATGAATCTATAATTAACGCTTTTTTTAGTTAATTCTTTTTATATTGGTAAAAATATATGCCGTGGTGGCGGAATTGGTAGACGCGCTGGTCTTAGGAACCAGTATCGTAAGATGTGAAGGTTCGAGTCCTTTCCACGGTACTTATGGAAATTATATTCCTAGTTGTTATAATTCTGACAGCATTAGTGCTTTTTATTACAGAATTATTTCCAATAGATGTAACAGCTCTACTGGTTCTTGGGTTGTTGCTAGTCCTCGGACTATTTAGTCCAGCTGGGATTACTCCGGCTGAGGGTCTTGCTGGATTTTCTAATCCTGCTGTCATTACTATTGCTTGTCTTTTTGTGATGAGTTATGCACTACAGAAATCCCATATCCTAGAATATGTTATTATCAATATTAATAAATTAATTGATAAGTCTAGAATTTTAGGAATGTTTGCTTATTTATTCTTTATTGGTATTGCTTCTGCAGTTGTAAATAACACAGCAATTGTAGCAATATTCATGCCTGTTACTATCCGACTGGCAGATAAATATAATATTAGTCCTTCTAAGGTACTGATTCCATTGAGCTATGCAGCCATTTTAGGTGGAACATTAACATTAGTAGGAACCTCTACAAACTTAATTGTTAACTCAATATTGATAGACACTTCAGGAGGATCAGTATCACTAGGAATGCTTGAATTTGCAAAATTTGGAATCATCAAATTTGCAATAGGTCTAGTATATATTTTTACTATTGGGCATAAGTTGCTTCCTTCTAGGGTAGCAAAATCTTCAAGTATTGAAGGATATAGTTTGGATGGATATTTAACAGAATTTAGAATTAATGAAAATTCCCCTTTATGTGGTAAAACTTTATTGGATAGAAAAATTAATGAAAATTATGATGTTATTGTTTTAGATGTATTACGAGGTGGTGAGATTATTGCCTCTAATTTAAGAAACTTAGAATTAAAACAAGATGACGTTCTATTTGTGAAAGGTTCTTTCGAAAACTTTCAACGCTTAAAAGAAATTGAAAATTTAGCTCTTTTAACTGATCAAAAACTTACACAAGAGGAGCTAGAGCAAGAAGACCATATATTAGCAGAGTGTCTAATTACTGATAACTCTGAACTTATTGGACAAACTCTTCAAGAGGCGAATTTTAGAAGATCCTTTGGTAGCTTTGTTCTAGCAATTCGTAGAGAAGGTGAAGTTATTCGACGAAAATTAGCACATTTTATTTTAAAGCCATTTGATACTTTGTTAGTATACGGACCTAAAGATCGTATCAACGAACTTGCTTCTAGAGAAGGATTTATTGTCTTAGGGAAAGTAGATGCAAAGCTTGATAGTCATCCCTTGTGGTGGTTAAGTATCGCTACAATTCTATGTGCTGTAGGTTTAGCTATTTTTAACATTGTTCCTATTGCGGTTGGAGTTATTCTTGGAGTAATTACACTGCTATTAGCTAGAGTTATTACGCCTCAAGAAGCTTATTCATCTATTCATTGGCAGGTTATTATAGTTATCGCAGCTTTTTTACCAATGGGAGTTGCTATTCAACGTACAGGTTTAGATGTTATTATAGGTAATGGAATAGGGAGTATAGTCAATTTATTTCCTGAACATCTCACTCCATATTTTCTGTTAGCTGTTATTTATTTGATTACAATGATATTAACAGAAATTGCATCTAATGCAGCTACTGCAATTATTATGACACCAATTACTTTAACATTGGCAGCAAGCTTTGGGTTTGATCCAAAGCCATTTATTTTTGCTGTATGTTATGCTGCTTCAGCGTCCTTTATTACTCCAGTAGGATATCAAACAAATTTGATGGTATATGGTCCTGGAGGATATAGATACTCTGACTATATTAAGGTAGGACTTCCCTTAGGAGTTATTTTATGGATTGTTTCTGTATTGGTTATTCCAATGATCTGGCCTTTTTAATGTTTAAAGATTTAGACAGCTGGGAATATGAAAATAAAGCTATCTCAAAAACGTTTGAGTTTTCATCATATTTATCTGGCGTAAACTTTCTTAGTAAGGTGGCTTCTTTAGCTGAGGAACTCAATCATCATCCAGACATGACATTAACCTGGTGTAAGGTGCATATA
>Ga0114997_10001420_pt1 | contig 19935 bp, 8 predicted proteins | sample ArcticOcean_MG_C_2_FD_87045 | JGI IMG/M metagenome (GOLD analysis project Ga0114997, IMG submission 87045) | Marine microbial communities from western Arctic Ocean - ArcticOcean_MG_CB4_136 | ecosystem: Environmental > Aquatic > Marine > Oceanic | place: Arctic Ocean: Canada Basin | collected...
CAAAGTTGTGATTTTGTGAGTTCGATAATTGGATGAATGTTTTCTAAATCGTAGGATCTACCAAATTCCATTGACCATGTAGGAGATGGAGGCTTCACATTACGGGGTAATTTACTGATAAATTTGTTCCAATGTTCCAGAGCATCATTCAATTGTGATGGAATAGAGCCTTCTGATTCGATGTCAAATAGTTGGTCGACATGGCAACTTTGTAAATGTTTTTTACCAGGCCTAGGAAATCTGAACTTGGAATATTTTGGCACCTTAACTTTGTTAATCGCTACAATGAATATCCTTGGTCTGTGATGAGGAATTCCAAATTGGTCAGGACTTAGAATCTTATCTCGAACATGGTAGCCAAGATCCTGCAATACGCTTCGGATAGTTTTCATCGTATTTCCACTATCATGTGTCCTAAGATTGGCCACGTTTTCCAGAATAATTAGACTCGGTTCATTTTTTTGAACAATCTTTATGACTTCACCAAATAATGTACCTCGAACTTTGTCCTCGAACCCTTTCTGAGACCCCGATTTACTGAATGGTTGACATGGAAAACCTGCACATAAGATTTCATGATCATCAATTTCTGAGACCCAATCTCTTATGTCCTGAAAGGCTGTCATGTCCCAATTTTCTTGATAAACCTCTCTACAATCTTTGTCAATGTCACAGGCAAATACGCATTCGTGACCAAGTTCCTCTAGCGCATGATGAAAGCCACCGATTCCACAGAATAAATCAATGAACTTCATGTTGCTATGGCAATGGTGATGGTTAATAATCTATTCAACAAGACCCAGATTCTAGTACAGACCCTTTATGCCGACCTCCTGAGCAATAAATTAGTTGAAATCGGTCAGGATACACCTTGTCCAAGCCATCGGAAATATCTTTGCAGCGAATCTCAAGAAAAGGAGTTTATCCAGTCTGGGTCTATTCTCTCGTCTTTCCATATTCTACTGCGCTTAAACATAGCAATTAGCTGTGCACCATCCACAAGATGAACTGGATACTTCATCTCATACACTTCTTCTTGTGCTTGTTTTGTGAAGTAAGATGTTGTCATGAATATTCCATATTCTCCACGGTCTAATCTTGCAACTAATCTTGAAACGTATTCCGGGGAAATCCCTGATTTATGCCTCTTTACTTCCCCCTTGAACATAATTTCATAATTAAATGGCTCAGGGAGAATGAATGATCCGAAGAAATCGAATCCACCATCTCCTCTATCTCTAGTTTTTTCTATATCCTGAATAATTTCTTTTCCAGTCCTTTTCATTAGACTTACTAACATTTTCTCAAACTGGAATGGATCAACGGTTGACAATTGGGCCAGTGCTTGGGCTTCAGGCGTTCCATCTTTAGGCAATTGTTCCTCTTTTTTCTTCACCTTACTAGCCCAAGAACGCATGGTTTTGGGACTCTTTCCATTGACATATGCAATCCACTCATCAGGAGCCCCGATTAGCCTCTCAGATTTATCTGCACACACTCTCCATCGAATTAGCCAGTCAATATTGACCTCGCTACAATCTAAAATTCGGAGTGTGGCTCTATAATTCTGAACAGGAACATCACCATCTTGAAACCAAGCTAAATCTAATGATTCGAGGACACATAACCCATTGAATTGAACGTAACCTGTTCTTTTTCTTGTGAAATGCAAGATAAAAGGACGTGAATACAATTGGTCATCGGGAATATTAATTGTATTTCTTAGATACTTATTTCCAAACCAATCATCGATTCTTTTCGTGTCATGCTTTTTGGCATCGCCCCAATAACGAATTATACCCGTATGATGGTCAACAATATCATCCCAAGGGTTGTGTGAACTACCGGAGTGATGGCTTGAGGTTAGTACAATTCCATCGACGCCCTTTCGAGATTTTGAAAGTGTACGTAAACCTCTAATTCCACCTGTGTTCTTCAATCCACTTTTTGGTAGATTTATCCATCCTAAAAATTGGTCTTCGACATTCCCTGGTTTGCCAGTATCTCTGTATTCACAGCCAACCTTGTAGTATTTCCCAATTCCATTTGTGATCGGTATTTCCATTTCAATATCTCCAAATAAGGGTCGCCAGTAAATTGGGGGCTGTGTTTATCCCCATGAACCCATTGCTCAATAAATTAGAAATCAGCACTTGATTATCATTTAGAAAGAAACAGAAGATACTTTCTGAAACTAAATCATAATTACTGCAGAAGCACTCAAGCAATTACAACAAGTTGCAAGACTAGGTGGTAATGTCTTTGAAGAATTAATGGAGACTGTTAAGGTTGCAAGCCTAGGTTAGATTACAGATGCACTGTTCAATGTTGGTGGGCAGTATTGGATTGAACACATGAAGGTGAGATATTATGAAGATAACATGTCAACTTCTCAAATTGCAAGAGAACCTTTTTGAATTTTCTGGACTAGTTATATTCATTTAGTTCCATTTCCTCTCACCTACGTGGACGAAGTTCTTCAACTTGTCAGCCGAATTCCTGTCGACAGGGAGACTCATGACATCGCGAAAACGTCTCACCTTAGGCAACCACCAAAATGGTATCAATTCAAGCCTCGAAGTTTGATGGAGCGCCGATGGTTATCAGACCTTGATAGTCATCTAGGTCATGAGAGAAACCGATTGATTCTTGCCGATGAGGGGGGAATGGGTAAGACCAAAGCTGCTGCTTTGTTGGTAAAGAAAACCATTAGCGAAAATCCTGCTGCTAGGATATTGGTATTGGTCGAAAAAAGACAAGTTGAGGACTGGTATAACGAGTTAAGGATGGTTATGCCACGTATCAGATTGATTTCTCTAGGTGGAGCCAGTCGTCTATTTACGCCTCGTGATGGTTCAGTACATATCGTGCGGAAGGGGAGCCTACATCATCGCCTTGGAGATCTAACCGAAAAATGGAATCAGCAATCTCCTAATTTTTCTTTGGTTGTACTAGATGAGTGCCACAAAAATAAGAGGGAACTAGATGTTGATTTAGAAGAAAGAAGGAATTACGATGCAGAGAAATTGGTCTGCTCACCAAGACATACTGACAAAGTATTGGGGTTAACAGCATCTCCATTGGGTATCGATGAACGCGATGTCCAGATTATTTCAGAGAAGATAGGGATTCAACAAAATTTGTTCAATTTCTTCAGAAAAGAAAACGGGGAGATGTGGAATCATTGGGTCGAATTATCCACAGATGAAGATTACATGCGCATTCGTCAAGAATTGGTGCAACCGGAGACTTTAGATCCCCAGAGTTTGCCAACTCCAAGCGATTTCGACAATTGGAATCAATTCATTGAGAGATACGCGAGGAGACTCTCTGATTTGTTGCCCGTTGATCGTTCCGAATTCTTAGAAGCCATGCAAAAATTTTCTCCGGACAATGTAGGAATGATACGCACATTGTTTGCAGATTTGACACCTTTCGCACCCATCATGTCCGCAACTTTGCGAAATGATTTGGGTGAAGAAAGCAACGCTATTTTCCGGAGAAGAGAAACGATTAATCATCCAGTTAATTTTACCCCAATCACAGAAGCGCTCGATGAATTGGAAGGCCTCAGAATGGAGAGCCGAAAAATTCTGCATGGTTGGATTGATGGCATGTACGATCAAAATTCGCCAGGAAACCCTACCAGGAGATTTGAACTTCCAGAGGATTTGGAAGACCCTCGATACAAACCGATAATTGCATACATGTTCGAATCATACAATTCAGCAATGAATGCCTCAAGTCGCTGCGGGACGACCATTTTTGTCGAATATACCTTCAGCGGCCGTCGTTTACGTTCATTTGAGGAAAAATTACGTGAGTATTGGGCAAATTACGGCCCAACCAATGTTTATCTGAATGTCCATTTGATTGATGGCGACACTGAAGATGCCGATTTCATTCTACAGCGCCTACGGGACAAACCTACCAATGTAGCTGAATATGACGTTGTCATTGGTACAAGCGCTATCGAACAAGGGGTGAATATGGAATGGGCTGATTTGATTGTGCATTGGGACCTTGCCCCCACTGCACAAAAATTAGATCAACGCACTTGGCGCTTAGATCGGCACCTCAGGGATGAAATCATGCCCACATTCAGGGTTGTTTACTTCTTAACCGATGATCCTGCTCAAAATGGGACGATTGGAAACATTCGAAAAAGAGCAGAAATTTTTGATCAAATGCTTGGGAGAGGATTTGTTGGAGAACTCTGGCCTAGTGAGGACTTGAGAGAAAGGATTGTTCATGAACGGATTTATGACGATTCAACATCAGTTGAATTTTTGCATCCAGAGTCGCTTCCACTCAGTCGAGTTTGGTCTATTGCTCCCCTGTGCGAGGATCCTCAGTCTCAAATTTACTTTCAGCAGCAGTATGCTCTTGTCCGCTGGCTTTCAGAAACTGTTGGATTTGAGATTGATAACTCTGTCTTGCAAAACACAGGCCAAATCGTGCGACAACCGGTTGACGGAGGTGATGTCAAAAATTGGCAATTGAGTTTGCGCCAGATGTCGTATTTGGCCTCAGGTCCGGATTTAGAGACATTGCTTGAGTGGGCGTCGATGGAAAATCAACGAAGAACTTGGCTTGCAATCGATGGTTCGGACAGACCTGAACATTCCGATGTTCGATATCGAATGGTCTCAATCGACCCAATTGGCGATTTTATCGGTAGGGTCCGTAGAAGGAATGAGACCAACCGTTCTGTTGCAAGGTTGTCCTCATCAAAGGACAATAATTGTACGCTTGTTTCCATTGACCCCGTTCCCGAAGAAATTCGCAACGCATCAGATGCAAGTGCCGAACTTGAGCAGATTCTCAATAAGTTCCCACGTGCTCTTCGCAGCCATGGAAATCTATTTGTTGTAGAGGGGGATGCACTTTGTAGGGTTGAACTTGGCAGACATCAAACACTCTTGTTGCGATTGTTTGAATCAACAGCTGATGAAGTGATGACGATACCGAATCAGGGTATAGAACTCAATAATCGGGATATTTTGCTAACTAATTTTTTGAAACATTTGCGGCAAAAATTAGAAGCATCTGTGGAAGAATATGTTGCTGATTTTGAAGCAACTGGTGAGAATTTGAGACAATTAGGCGATCCTGAAACACCAGATGAAGTACGAATCGAATCAAATTTGCTAAGAAAACTCAAATATCTTGAACAAAGTGTCAATGAGATGGACCGCAGTCTAGAACCTATTAGACAACATTTAGATGGAAAGGCAGCTTTCACACTAAATGTCCGATATGCGGAGGTGATGGCCTGACCCAAGTCCCAGTGAATCCGTATACCAATCGACCTCAATATTGTCCAACACCAGACCAATTCGAAAGGGTCAAAAAAATGATTTCTGACATGGGCAATACAATAGATTCAGTAGACAATTTCTTTCAGAATTTAACTGATGAGGAAAAAGCAATTGCTCACACATTTACTTTCGCAGCCCTCCACCTAGAGTCAGGGACCTCATTTGCAAAATCGGAAGTACAAAGGAAGGCTAATCACATCACTCTACTTGAGGGAATTCCAGAATATAGAGATGTAGAAGGGGAAAGAAATTATCAGCAATTGCTTTCATATTGGATATCTGAAGTAATCCAAAATGGATTAGATGCTGGATGGGGAAATCAAACAACATCAAGCATATCGATTAGTCTGGATGCTTTAGAAGGAAGTCCTAGATTGAAGCTCCGGCATGATGGGCGTCCACCGCAGTACATTGCCAATCAAGATAAACCCAATGAACTAGTGCAAATGATTATTCAGGGGGGTACAAAGAGATCAAATCTGCTCTTGGAAGGAATGTTCGGTATAGGGTTCAAAATTTGGTACAAACTCTTCAACAAAATACAACTTAGAGCCGAGCACTTACAGGTTGAGATTAGCACTTACAATGACGATGCACCTTTGATTGAGGTGTCAGTATTGGAGCAAAAAATAGACGGATTTGAGATCGAAGTCATAGAGGTTAAAGAAGAATTGCTTGAAACAATCGAATCCATTATTAACGATGTAGAAAACCTTCAGGATCAGGACGTTTTGCCCATACTTGATCGTACAGTTCAGGGCATGATTCTTCGCCCTCACCCAACCGAGGTAGATTTTTCAGTCAATGGACAACCTGTATTATCAGTATCTCAAACCGAGACCGCTTTGTCTGACCAACTTAAGGAAAGAGGATTCAGGTTGTGGAATAGTGTCCAACTTCATGGCTCCACAAATATCGAAGAAAATGCCTCAATAACATTTTCAAAAAAGATTGTAGATTTATTCGTGGCCGAAGAAGTTCGAAATCACATTGAAAAGGTTAAAGAAAATACACCAGGCTCATCTGGTGATGATATCGATTACACAATTCAACAATTCCAGGTTCATCTGTCAATCGATAGGAATACTTCAACCAGCCGCTCAAATAAGAATCCACTATTCTGTTCCATGTTTCCTATTACTCGGAAAGGGACTCAAGAGATGCTCGACAATCTGGGTTTGACTTTTGTTACTCATTTTGGGTTGGATAATAACCGCAAGTATCTCCATAATTCAGAACAATTACCCATGGAAAAGAATCGATTGTTGTTGAATGGTTCTTTGGAACTCTTTTTCACATTCCTCTCGGAGTTGAGTGATTTAGAAATTAGAAGGGCAATCGGTATTTCAGAAGAACGTTATATCGAATTGCTAGGTTTCTTGAGTCCAAGTCATCGAGGGACAAATGATCAGCAAAAGGTTGCATTAATGGAATTTGTCAATCACATTTGGAGGCAACACCCAGCAAACGTTGTAGGTGAACCATATCCCCAATACTCCAAACACTATCCTGAAATCTGTGACGAAATTTTCTCGATTGAATTCTTACCTCAATATGGTGGAAATTTACTGTCTTATTATCAGGGCATACCTCTAAGGGATGGATTAGAAAAGTTACTCAATCATACACAATCAGAAATCGCTGATGTAGCGCGAGAACAACTTCTTCCATCCGAGGTTGTTGTATCGGATAGCGATGGTACTATGGTTCCCGTGAAATGGTGGAGTATTCGAGATCAACATAATTTCAAAACTCGTGATGAAGTGATTTTGATTCCGGATGATATTTTCCTCGATGCTTGTGTTGAATTGTTTCAAAAGGAGGCGAAAAAATGAGTTCATGGCCATCATGGCTTCCGATTCCTCTTCGCGACTCAGATGGAAATCTCGAATGCTATTCGCAAGAGGATTTATCCTCCATTCTTTTACTGAATCCGGGGATGCTGCCCGAATCACCAGAGGATGATTTTGGTTCAGAGGTTTGCAACCTTGCATCACAAATGGGTCTTCAACATCGCAGTTTGGATACCACATGGTCCCAACAATTCAGTGACCATTCGGTGAACAGCCAAACTCAAGAAAATGATCCTGAGGCGTATTTTTCCTATGCCTTTGAATATCTAATGGGCGATCCTGAACGACTCAATCGCTTACTTGAGCTCGTTTCTCAGACACCACAAACTGTACTCAAAGATCGCCCTATCCTTGTTCTCGGCTTGACGGATGAGGAAGGCGAAATAAGCGATACTTCACAGGGGGAAGTCGAAGAATCAGAAACAGTATCTCCCTTTGTTGTTATTGATCTCAAACGCCTTCGAAAATTACGAAAGAAGAAATTGATTATCCCTAGAGTTCCAATCAAGGTGGGGGGTGAGTTGTACGGTGAAAATCTCATGTGGTCTATCGCTTCGAGTACAATTACAGAGGCAGAAATCGAAGACTGGTGGGTTGCCAAGGATTTGGTTTTTGATGAAGAACCCCAATTGTATACCCACCCTTATCCTGAACATTTGTACGGGCCACTAATCTATTGTTTACGTAATATCCAAAATACCAAACAGGAAGAGTCGTTACCACCTAAAGAAACAGTCGGCCATGAATCATTTTCTCCTAAGGGTTTCAAGTTCATCGACGGAACCCCGTCTTTATTTCAACAAGAATTTCTTGAGGTGCTGATGCCAGTTCCATATTTGTACGATATCATCATTCCAGGTATTGAGTTGAACCTCCCCATTCCAAATCAATTCCGTGGCACGAAAGGAGATAATAACCAGATTCTCGGTAACAGTTCAACTTTTGTTTCTGGAGTTCTTCATTTTGATATTTCATCGGTGAATCGGTATGAAAGACCGTTGTATGATTTAATGAATCGTTCCCATGAACAACAACAAAAGTGGCAGGAATATGTTGTAGATGGCACCGCAGCAAGAGTGGTTAGAATTGCACCGATCTCAGCCTTCGCCTTTGAAGATCTAAACAGGGCACACCACCCTCAAGGTTTGGTTCAACTATTGTGTAGTCTAGCACTGATTAATGAAATACCTGAAGAAAAACCAGACAATCCAAAAATGCTTGTGGGTTTTCATGGAAATATTAAACAGGCTACGCCAAAAAAATATAGGCGTGTGGAACTAAATTTGGAGAACCTTGTAGACACGAGAGCCTCAGGTTATAGTGACGGTTACAATCCGAATTTTGGTGGATTCAATGAACATCATTGGAACCTAGGGGCTCGCGTTGGATTTATCGAGCCGAACAATGTCACTGACAACTCGCGCACTAACAACGGCCGAATCAATGAAATCCCAATGAACAGGGAAGGGGTAATGGTTGCAGAGATAATTCACCAATCAATTAAAGATTTCAGATTTCCAGTATTCAATGCACTGCTCAGAAAGTCCCCGAACTTGGAATACCCTCCTGATCGAGACACGTTTAGGGCCGAATTAGAAGAATTAGGATTTGCTGTCATTGAACCTGATGAAGATGAGAATATTCGGACGATCATTGAATATCTACCTCAAACTTTGACATCTCATGGAAAATCAATCGATGCTTTCCGCTCTGGCATTGAAAGTAAGATTGCCGACCAACCTGATTTGTGTAATTCCTGTCTATGCCAATTGACTGAAGCCATTGTATTGAGTGCAGGAGAAAATATCAACAAACAAGAGTTAGGCGATGACAGAACCGTCTCTTTACTTCAATCACTGAAGCGGCTTTCTGATTTGTTTACAGATTCTGGTTACGAATTTTCTGAGGAATATCAAGATATTATTGCTCTAACGGCCAAAGTAGAAACTCAGTTTATTTCAATCGAAGATGAGCTAAGGCAGGCAGCCAATCTGAAAATTGCTTTGAACAAACTTGAAATAAATATTCGCTATTCGAGGAGGGGCCCTGGTTTTCGAAATAGGCGCCGTGTTCAACAAGGCTATGAGTGGTTCCGAATCGACTCCGATAGAGGGTTCCCTGTTCGGTGGGCTGACGAAGAAGGACAGACATCTCATGGAATCGAATTTATTGATGAATCAACTCGGTTGTATCGAATTCGTCAGTTTCACTGGAGCATCATCACGGAAAAATTTGAACATGAATGTATTGGAAAGGATCTCCTTGATGCAGTGAATAATAGTTTCAAACAATTAATGCATGAGGCATACAATACGATATTCAATTCCCTATATGATGAAGAATCTATTGAGAAACCTCCACCCTTTGAAGAATTACGCCGATGGATATTGTCGGGCGCCATTTCATGGTATCATAATTTAGAAAATATTACTCCAGCAGACAAAAATCTGGAAGACTTTTTGCTAGATGTCGCCAGAGCCTTGGACGTTGGCCGTCATGAAGAAAATGATAGCAATGAGATGTTCCCAAATCGCGAATCACCCTTTGCTACCGGCTCAAGAGGTTGGTCTTTCGAATTGGCTCAAGGTGCGCGACCGAAATTGGTCATACGCAGTGGGAAAATTACAACTCAACAAAATATGATTAGAAAAATGTATTGGATCCGTGACCTGTTCCAACAATACAGCGAGCAAGTTGCAGCCGTTGAGGTTTTACTCAGTCGAGCAAGGTTTGAGGAGAAGTTGGAAAGCGTGGAAGACCAATCATCCTTGGTTGAAGATATCCTCGGAAGAATTCAATTACAATCGATTGAAGATTGTGTACAACAAAATTGGCATGAACTGATTGATGATGATCAGGAATTACGAGAATATTTGGACAGACAAGACTGGACAAATCCCCCCATTGAAACATGTTCATCGATTATTGCGGCCATATCGGAAAATTATAGTGCGAGAGAGGTTCCTGCAGTTACAGATCACGATTTGGCTCAACTCTATCCATTTGATGACCACCCCTGTATGATTCCTTCATATTGTGTACCATCCCCAAGCCGCCACAATCGTCAGAAGTTGCGACTTTTCCGTTCTGATGGTTCTATTAGCCGTTCATCGGTGATTCGAAACATCGCTGAGTTTGATGACCGTTGGTTAGAATCGATTGGCAATACATTGTATCTAAGTCCAACAGCAGAAAGAGCAGGAATCCTTCAGAACGGTTGGAGATTGGTATGCCCCAATGGAGAAGGAACATTTGAGGATTATATTCAAAATCACTGGAGACATATTTTTGCAGATCATCAAGATTGCGAATATGTTAGTTTGGAAGGTGTGGTTAGATTCAACAATGAAGGCCCGATACCTGAACAGAATGATAACCTGGTAGTGCATAAGCTTCACATACTGTACATGGTATCATTAATCAGTACGTTAAGTTAGGAGGTGTGATTTTTGTTGATTATAAACGATGACCCCGAGTTACTGGAAACTTTGTATCATGTATATTTGCACGAGTCCGAGATTGTATCGGGGCCCCATGGGGGCCGTCCACCTTTTGCACCTTGGTCAATCGAAGAGGTCTCATCATCTCAAGGAATTGAACCAGCTTCTGTGGAACGCTTGATTGAAGAAATAGGGGACCATATATTGGCCATTCCTGGATACGATGATGGACGCCCATGGAGATATTTCACTCGAACTGCAGAGACTGTTCGTACACTTGGGACCATGCATGAATATGTTCAAAGAAAACTCGAAGGCGAGGACAGTTCTGATGAGGAAAGGAAAGTCCACTTACAATTGATCGAAGCAATCAAGTGGATTCCAGCATTAATGGAACGCCCTGAAAGAGAAGTATCGATTGATGACTTCATGAATCGATTCCGCGAAGAAATTGAATTCGGCAATATCGAAAACCCCTTTGACCAAAGTATTGAAACTGCTTTACAGGTCACTGAACTTGTACTGGAGGCAATCGGCGAAGTTACTGCAGGCAATGCATCTGAATTCAATTTGACAAAATTCCAAGATCGAGCAATCAGCGAATCCCTAATCTCATCATGGACTGGTGAGAATCGCCCACTCAATATTTCAGCAGGAACGGGGAGTGGGAAGACGATTGCATTCACAGTTCCTGTTTTGGTTGATTCTGTTTTATCGTCAATTCAAGCACACGGTATGCCACCTTGGAGTCAATTGTTGATGTATCCTCGAAAGGACCTTGCTTTTGATCAATACAGTCAATTGCTCAAGTATGTAGAAAAGATTAACTCAAAAATTGCCGATAGTGATATTCCAACGAATTATATTACAATCGGCATTGATGCCTCGGGAATGATTAGTAATGGCCAACCGCGAATTCCCGGTACCATGCACTCTTGGGATCGTTCAAATGATTGGCAAGGTTTGGGCGGGAGCAATTCTAACGTTCTAAGAGGCGCAATCGCCCGTTATGGCGGTCGGAATCCAAGGAACCGTACAGAACCTTATCGGGCGGCTACCATCATGGTGTCGAGTATCGAATCATTCCGAAAGCGTTTGCTCATTCCAGAAGTTTCGAACGCAGCAGCCAACAGTTTGCGACGCATTGTCTTGGACGAGATTCACCTCGCAGAAGGCCTTCAAGGAGGACACATTCGGGGTCTATTCAATCGTCTTCATTCACTGATTGAGGGCCGACGAACATTGAGTTTCATTGGTTCTTCAGCAACTATCGCAGAAGCAGAATGCCACGTCGGTTCAATTTACGGCTGTGATCCTCAATCGGTTTACAATATTGAGCCGCGCCCCGAAGAGATCGACGGTGTTCCTGGAGGTATTGTCAATCACATCCTCATTCGTCCACGTCCCGGCGTCAGCAAAGGTGGTCCAATTTACAATGCCACATCTCTCGTAGGTCATCAACACTTGGACTTGGGTCAGTTGGGCGATCCGATGAATCGTCAGGAGCAGAGGGATATTGACCCCAAGACCATTGAAAAAATGATTTGTTTTGCAGATAGCAAAGATTTTGTCGGTCGCTGGCAAATGCTGTTGAATGAAAACGAGGGCAGTATGTTTGACGATAATATCTCTCCCGTTCAAATCGCAAATAATAGCCCCGCAATGCGACTTCCCTACGCACACTGGTTTGACAGACCTCTGGCTCAGATTTGTGGCCCTGAAGTTTGCAATGCCTGTAAAGGGGACGAAACAAATCCACCTTCGAGACTCCCTGCGGACATCCCTGTTGATGCCGCAGAAATTCGCAGACTACGGACAAAGATCGGTGGAAATTCTGAGGCTGAAGAATTCAGTATGGAGATTCTACCTGATGAAGAAGGAACGATTTATGTGAATGGCCTAGACAAATGTCCATTTTTGCGTTCAGGCACATGTTGGCATTTTGCCAAAGCCCACCCGGCTCCAATCACCGCCCGAGCTGGACGTGGGGAAGTTGAGCCCACCCTTCTCGAACGAACAGTCTCTCGTCCGAATATGGGTGACAATGATGGACGTGTTTTCAAGCATACCCTTCGCTCTCGCCGTCACTCAGCAGAGACAAATAAATCTGACCGCGGCGATGGATTGCGTAGTGATACTGAACAGTTTGATGCAAATCAAAATTATCTTCATCTTACAGGAGAAACTTATCCTCCATTTGCAGCTTGGGCAGCAGTGGGTCAACAGAAAATTGCTCACAATGTGATTGTTGCCACTCCAACATTAGAAGTCGGTGTTGATATGGACAATGTCGGAGTTGTGATGACTCATCGAGCGATGAGAAATGTGTCATCATATCGGCAGAAAACAGGGAGGGCTGGAAGAGAACGGGGCTCTGTTGTTCATGCGGTTACAATTTTGTCCAACCGTTCAACTGATTACCAATTTTATACGAATCATAACCAACTCATTATTGAGCCAATTCGAGATACTGTACCTGTTGCTGTACAAAATGAGAGTGTTTTACGAACTCAAGTATACATGTCTGTGTTTGACTGGATTGCAAAGAACGAACTCAATGTTGAAGAAATGCGCCATCCAAGTTGGTCAGACAATATGCATTCAGCACTTGCTTTATTATCTGGAAAACGTGTGCAAGATTGTGTTAATTGGATTGCCCGCGGATTCCAAAGAGCAGGTATTTCATTCAATCGAGACCAAATTAGTCGTACGATTCAGGTTGTAAGAAGACACCTTTCTATTATAGTAGAGGAATCATTCACAGATAGCAACGGACAAGAATGGACAATTATTCAAGCGATTTTACACAAAATAAGCCCTGGAGCGACTCATTTTCCCAAACCGGATACAGGTATTCAAGGATTTATCCGTGAATTGGAACAGGCCATTAATGAGACACTTATCGAATTACAGCATCTAATTGATGAAACCACAAATAATAGAATTCGTGAAATTATTGAGTTGAAAAATTTCGACTCCATCGATGAAATAAAAAATTCACTTGAAGAACTACGGCAGAATCCAGTTTGCAAGTTTATGGAAAGAAGAAAATTGAGTGAATTGCGAACAAATTTACTTTCTTTGAAAGATGCTTACGATGAAATTAATTCTGGCACCGAAGAAGCGGTTAGTCAGGGTGCCTTTGAAGCGGATTCAATTTCAAAGACATTAAATCGAGAAAAAATCGCTAGACACTACTTGTCGTTCCTTCTTTCAGACGCGGATATTTTCCTAAGAGACGCACCTGATTGCATGATATCATCTGCATTTGAAAATCCTCATGAGGAAAAAATTAGGGTTTATGTGAAAAATTCAAAATCTCGAAAACAAACGACTAGACAAGTTATGAGAGATTTGCTACCTGGGATGTGGAATCATCGCCTTCCCCCCTCTAATTCGGGATTCTCTCTAAAGGTTCCAGTCGGAGGAGAGGGTGTTGACACCTTGCCTTCGGGGCGCTATGTAATTGATTTGAATTCAGGCAATCAACAAGGTGGTACACCAACAGAAGGGACCGATTTAGGACATAATACCATGGTTCGAATAACTGGAGATCATATTCAGTGCGCAGATATTCCTTGGATGCTACGTGCAGATTTAGCCATCGGTTCTCCAATTCCAATCGTTATTCCAATTTTTGTGGTAACTGAATCTGAGGATGGTGTAGGGAACCGTCCATCGATGGTGAAATATCATATCATTAACGGAACTCCAACCGGCTTAGTTCATGGAATGGATGTCGAAGGAGGGGCCACTACTGCTAGCCAAGGACAAATACCTGAATCATGGCCAATGCGTTGGGCCCTATCCAGAATCAGTAGGGAAAGTGTGCCTGTTCTGGGATATTCTCCTTCTCGTAATGTTGAACCTGGCGTTGCTGACCGTCACCCCGTCATCACCCACCCTGCACTATTCGAAACATTTAGCGAAATTCAATATGATTCGAATACTGAAATTCGAGATGTTATCACAAGTGTTTCTCGGAGCCGTGGTGTCAGTTTGAGATACCGAACGAATGTTCGTGGGACTGACAAAGATGTGGTTTTTGGAGTTCGTTTTAACACTGAAGCATTACGATTTACACTACATCCAAATCTGCTCAATGAACTTCAATTAAGAGCGATTGGATTTACAGAATGGACATTCGATTCAGATTCTCTGAAACTTTTCTCCCATCACATGGAACGCAAGGGTACAATTTGTGAAGATATATTTTCTGCCAGTCATCTGTTGAAGGTTCTTGTCTTGTTTTTGCACCTTGAAAACAGTCAATCATTTCCAGAAACAATCTCAGAAGTCTTGCAAAAATGGCGTGAAATCGATGCTGAACAACTGAATATTGCCAAAGCCCGCTACATCCAATCAATTCCAGAAAATACAAGAGATTTTGTCGGCTCTAGTGTTGATGAAATCTGCATCAAGTATCTAGAGGCCGATAATCAGTGGGATGAAAATGAGTTGATTGAATCCGCTGAAGAATGGTTGGAAATGACAACGCTGAATACTATTGGGCGTGGTCTTGTCGATATTGTTTCAAGATATACTGGTGTCGAAGAAGAACGGGTCGCTGCTACATTCAAACTTGAGGATCATGCTGTAATCATCTACGATGATGAGCCCGAAGGCAATGGGACTATCGCAACCGTTGCGAAATTCTTCCATATCAGTGTTGCCAGTCGAGCCGCAAATGGTCAAATGAGGGCTCCTCCTCTCCCATCTAGCGACTTCCTCAGGGAATTTGAGAGATGGCTAAAATCCTGTGATGAGCATGTGAATCACCGATTGGCAGCCCGAATTATCGCCAACCCTGATGAGGTAATTCCACCCTCACTCAATACAGTCATGAAATCTGCAAATAATCTGATTGAGAGGAACAAATCCGTCTGGAATATCTTGAATATCAAGGATCTACGTCGAGCCAGCATACTATCCAAGATTTCAGCATCTTTGCTGCCAGATTTGCGTGATAGTGGTATTCCAATTGATTCTGTCGATGCGCTAGATCAATCATTGATGGTGTGCTCCGAAGGCTGTTTTGCCTGCAGTGGTTCGCTTCGAGGCTCAAGTCTGCCACCCGGTTTACTTTCAGATCGTTTCACCTCGAGAAATGTTTTGGAATCGTTCATCGGAATCTCCGAAAATCGGCTGGGATATACGAATTCCGAGGATTCAAATCAATATCGCGGCGTCATCCCTGGGGGACCGGTTGAGGAATTCCCTCATTGGAGAAGGGACAACAATCAAATTTTCACTTTCCCAGCCACTTACATACTGAAAAATTTAGGATTCTTCTTGGAAAGAACAAATTTAGATTCCCCTCTAAATTATCGGATGATTAAACGGTTTACAGACCGAATATTTGAGGTGTAAAGATGCCAAGTTACAACTTTGGGCACGTTTATCAGTTCTGGAATGAATTGATCCATGCGGCAGAATCTGTGGAATTCATTCCAGAACATCTTCGAAAAATTGTCATAATTTCGCCTTGGATTACTGATCTTCCGTGTAAGAATTCGGGCCTTAACTCCCATGAATGGGAATCAATTTTGAACGGCCAAGGTTCGAGATATTTGTATTTATCAGATATTCTGTTGGCCATGGTTGATATCGGTTTTCAAGTTCAAATTTTGACACTTGACTCTGAAGATAAATCATTGCCCAAGCAGGATAGAAATCATTTACGCAGAGAAGCCGATTTCGTGAAAAGATTGACTCGAAATAATGCAGGTGATGGAGTGCAGGTTCTGAAAAAGTGGAGTGTCCATTCGAAGATCTATGCATTCCCTTCGGGTATTTACTCCGGTTCAGCCAATAAGACCAATCGTGGTATGCTTGGAAATTCCGAAAACATGACTTGGATGCCCATAGAAAATCCAGACGCATTCAATGAACAATGGATTAATATCAATGCCCACCTTAATGGAAGTGAAGACTACAATTTGGGTTCAATCATCCGGAGTGAACCAATCCAAGTCAACATTGATCGCTCCGGAACCGAAGAGCAAGCACCTCCAATCGAGGACTCTGTTGGAGATTCAAATTATTCTGCACCTGATCCTGAAACTGATCCTGATGCCTATTTATTCCGTCCTGAAGTCCCTGTAGGGAAAATTACCGCATCAAGCGATTCTGAGTTTTTGACGATTGAAGAAAAATCAATACTCAGGACTCAAATTACCGCCTTTGAAAAAGAACTTCGGCATGTCATTTTGAAATATTATGACCAACATGGACATGAAATCAGGCAATGGAGCGCAGAGGGGAAAACTGCAAAATACATTCGCAAAAATTGGCATCGATTGGTTACTGTACATACTTCTGAAGGCGCCCCCAGCATTTTCTTTGACAAAGCAAAAGCAGTAATCCGAAGAAAAAATCAAGAAAAAACGGTTAAAGATTTCCCCAGCGGAGAAATGCCCAATGATAACGACCCCGATCCATTCGAAGCGATTGAATATGGGTCAACGTTAGGTGATTTGAGGACATTATTGGTTGGTCAATTGGGATCCGAGTTGTATTTGCCACTGACTGATTTCTCAGGAGTGGATTTGAGTGAAAGGGGGCTGATTAGATTTACCAGTGAATTATTCGGTCGCAAACTAAACCGTGCTTCTACATTGGCGTATTGGAACAGATTATTCGCAAAGGAAGGGTTATTCCGTCCAATATATTGGTTCAGAAATGAAACCGACCACACAGGCCCAATCAACCGAAGTCGTGCTAGAAGTGCAGAAGTAGCTCTGTTGGAATTCGAAGAAAAATTATTCAAACGCTTCTACAGAAATTATGGTGAGGTGGCAATCGAATGAATTGTAAGCATTGTGGGGCACCGCTTATGGTCGATATGTGCCCTAATATTGAATGTGGTTCTAAGGGAAAAAAATCTCCAGCAGCCCCTCGTCGGAGTCAAACACAACGGCGGAATCGTAGGCGAGTATCCAGGCCCGATTCATCTATACCAATACCGAACAAGGTCAATTCCAATGAGTATGCGCCTAACCAAAAAGGCCTAACCTCGCTTCTTGGTTATTTCAAATATAGTCGTGCCAAAGATTGCGATTCTGAACAGCGTCGTGAAAGTCTAGAATTAATCATTAATGCGGGGCCTCTTATACCATCAGATGGAAACCGACCGTACATAGATTCATTCGGCCCCCCTAATTCAGATGAACGAATTGAGGCAATTATCTATCAGTTACAGCGTTTGTTAAACGGGGCATGGTATGTCCGCAAACATCCTGAGAATCATAAGTCAAAAGTCCCTGCAATGGAAAAAGCTGAAGAAGATTTGCGATGGCTACAATCCAAATTATAATCAATTATTCATTTTCTTCCAATTGCTTGATCACTGAATCAACAGCATCCTTGATCCCCTTTAGTTTGGAAATATCACTTGTTTTTCCCTCAATTGCAAGCAATTGGTTGGCAATTGTTCGTATCTCTCCTGTCAGCTTTCTGGTGGGGTCTGTTGTGGGAAATGGAATGGGAGGTCTGGGCGGAACTGGTGGCACGGGGACAACAATCGTCGGAAGTGGCCTTTTTTCGACCTTCAGCATAATCACGAATTTACTTGATCCATGCTTATTGCTCGCATTCCCCTCAACTGTATATTCACCAACTTCATTAGGGAATGAGCCCGTTATCTCCCCAGATGTCTTTTTTATTCGTAAATCCATGAAGGTTTCAATACTCAGTTCTTTCCATTTTCCGCCAGAATTACTGGGCAAAAATTGCCCAATTGGAATTTCCTCACCAATGTATCCGTCTATTCTTGGGTAGGAAAGTTTTGGTTCTGTCAGTTCTTTCGGCTTTTCTTTTGGTATATCTCCGGCAAAATCTCGGAGTTCCATTGTCAATTTTTTCAATACATCAAACAGAACTTTTCGCTCTGTAGACTCTTCCAAGCCACGCCGACTTGCTGGCTGCTTTAGATTTGGATTCTTTTTCGATGCATAACTTGCGGAGGCTATGAGTTGATCATTCTTAAAAATTGAACCTGCCCTGACTGTCGAATAATGATGGTTGAGTCCCAGCCAATCCCAGTCGGCAGAATGATGTCTCCCATAAGGCTGAATTCGGATATTATCTTTATACAGACGAAAGCCGGAAACCTCCCCGAATTTATCCTTCGAAAAAACTCCTAATCCTTTTACTTTGAAGCATAAATCGGTATAAATCTTAAGCAAATTAAATGCCCTAATTTTGACCTTAACATCAGAAATTAATCCATTGGCATCTGTCAAACTTTCCACATTCGATACATACGGTTTGACTTCTCCATTACCTGTGCTATACTGGTTACAATTTTCCATTGTGCCCTCAATTATTCCATTTTGACGGATTGTAAAATCCCCTTTGTATAGGGCGTTCTCCACCACATGCTGGATATTCAAATCCCGATACTTTTCGTACCCAGGAGGTGGTTCATGTGTGATGTGGAAATCATTCAAATCACCGAATGGATCGGTCAATAGGTGTAATTCATTTTGTATCCGTTTACAGAAATGTCCTGGTTGAGTCAGACGCTCATTAAAACCCTTGATGATTAGAATCGTTCCAGTTTCTGAATCGCTAAAATGTTGAGTCGCATCAAAAGGACTTGGCTTAATTTCATCTAGTGGTAATTCATCAGTAAGTTTGGTGATATCATAACTCAATCCAATAGCTTGATGGCCCTTTTTCTTTGTAGCCAAATATACACATTCTCCAATTTTCCAAGCACCCAAGCGTCCAAGGCCCTTACCCCCTTGCCTCCTCCTTTTCAGCGTAGGTGAGAGTGGCTCCTCATTATTCTTTGATGCACCGATTGGCATCCATCTTTCTACTATATCCTCACGACTCATTCCGTGTCCGTTGTCCCTCAACATAATTGAAGCATCTTCGAGTGGCTTGAATGCATTTCTGAGATCCAAATCGACTCTTGTTGCATCTGCATCGTAACAATTCTTGACAAGTTCAGTCAGTGCATATTCATGACTTTCGAGTTGCCTTGCAGCATTTCGAAAAAGACCTACAGTCGCATACATTTTCCCGAAATCTGACATGTGCAAATGCTTGTCCTTAGTGGTTGTTTATAGTTATGATGGCATCAGAGTTTCAGAAATTGCAAGAGAATTGAACACGTGTGAAGCCTTGCAGCATGGTGTGCTAATTGTTCGAATTAGGTTGATTCGATTCTTTTTGTGATGGCAAAAATTGAGAGTTTATACTAAACTCATTAATAGAATTAGAATTGATTATATTGCATTCTTTATAAGCAGTTGAATTGATTTGTTCTCTCGGTGAGACAAAAATGGCCATATTATACGATATTGAAGGAAC
>Ga0114997_10001421_pt1 | contig 19934 bp, 22 predicted proteins | sample ArcticOcean_MG_C_2_FD_87045 | JGI IMG/M metagenome (GOLD analysis project Ga0114997, IMG submission 87045) | Marine microbial communities from western Arctic Ocean - ArcticOcean_MG_CB4_136 | ecosystem: Environmental > Aquatic > Marine > Oceanic | place: Arctic Ocean: Canada Basin | collected...
AAGATATAACACACAAAAAAATAAAGTAATAGAATTAATAAAAAAAAATAAAATAGGAAAATTAATCTAGATGGAGTCTTCTTTAAGAAAAAAAAAATAAACAAAAAAAGGATTATTTGGATTAAGTAAAAAAAAAAAAATAAACAAAGAAAATAGATTATATAATAAAGAATTAGGGGGCGGAACTATATTAGATATGGGATGTTATCCTGTTTCATTTAGTCAACTTATTGCTTCTTTAATTCCTGGTATTAATTTAAGTAATATAGATTTATTAAATGTAAAAAAAGAAATTGGGCCGACAGGAGTCGATATAGATTCCTATGTAGAGTTAGAATTTGATAAGAAATTTAAGTCAAAAATTGGAGCATCATTCAAACAAAATTTGGGAAAAGAAACAAAAATTGTTGGAGAAAAGGGAGAAATTTTTATTGAAGATACTTGGCACGGTATCAATGGTTTGATTAAAATTACAGGTGAAAAAGATTATAAAATGAAGATAAATTCTTATGAAAATATTTTTTCTCATGAAATTGAAAATTTAAGTTATTCTATATTGGAAAAAAAAAATAAATTAGAGTATCCAGGAATGACTTTGGAAGAAACATTGTTAAATATGGAAATTTTAGAAAAATGGGATCATGCACAAGAGTAAAATTTTCGATTGCATAACATTTTTTGATAATAATTTTATGTTTGATCTAAGATATAATATTCTTAAAGACTACGTGGATTATTTTATTATATGTGAATCTGAATTTGATCATAGAGGTAATAAAAAAAAAATTAATTTTATTAAAAATAAAGAGCACGATTCCAATAAGATAAAATATTTTCTATTAGAAAAACCATTTCCTAAAAGCTCAAATATCTGGAATAATCAAGCAATTCAAAGAGAATTTTTACTGAATAGTATTAATTTTGCTGACCCAGAAGACTACATATTTTTTTCTGATCCAGATGAAATTCCAAATCCAAAAAGTCTTATTAATTTTAGATTAACAAAAAAATATGGGATCTTTATGCAAAAATGTTTTAATTATAAATTTAATCTATTTAATAGCTTTGAAAGCCCTTGGGAGGGATCTAGAGTTTGTAAAAAAAAAGACTTAAAATCAATTAATTTTATGAGACAAAAAGTTAAGTCTAAAAATATTAATTATAACTTCTTAAGATTTGATAAAGAAAAAAGTATTCAAATATTTCAAAATGCAGGTTGGCACTTTAATAATATCCTTAGCCCTCAAGAAATCTCATTAAAATTAAGAACCTTTGCTCACTCTGAATTTGAAGATAAAAAGTTTTCATCACCTGATATTATTGAAAAAAAAATAAAACAAGGAATTGATTTATTTGATAGAGGTCATCAATTCAAAAAAATTAAAATTGACAATACATATCCAAAATATTTTTTAAATAATCTAAAAAAATATCAAAATTTTATAATATGAAAAGCTCTTTATTTATATACTGTATAACTAATTCTCAATCAGATCATCTTGAAGAGCTTAATTATAGTTTAGTAGGTGTCGGTAAAAAACAATTTTCCAAAAAATATATTGATTGTAAAAGTGGAGATAATATTCAAGATAAAGAGGAATATTATTCAGAACTTACTTTTCATTATTGGTTTTGGAAAAATAAATTAAAAGAATTTGATAAAAATACATGGATAGGGTTTTGCCAAAAAAGAAGATTTTGGATAAAAAATGCAAATAAAATTATCAATTTTGAAGAATTAAAAAAAAACATCTTATATCAAACTCACAATGATTGGAATGAATATAACTCAGTTATTTGTAATCCAATCTATGTTGGAAAGACGAAGTTCACAAAACTAATTAAAAGAGGATGGAGAAATATTATTTTTGATCCTAAAAGTATATTTAAAAAAAGTATTAAACTACATTTTGATATGCATCACGGGTATGGATTACTAAGAAAAGCTGCAAATGAATTAAATAATAGTGATAGGGATGAATTTTTAGATTATGTTTCTAATAATAGTTCTTTTAATCCACATATAATGTGTATTGCCAAAAAAGAAATACTTAATCAGTGGTTTAATGATTGTTTTGAATGGTTATTTAAATGTGAAAAATTATTTGGTTTTGATGACTTAGTTGGCTATGATAAAAAAAGACTTTATGCTTTTTTAGCTGAGCGTTATTTATCATTTTGGTTTAATAAATATGCAAAACCTATAGCTTGGCATTGGACATTCTATGATATTGAGAAATAAATTTTTAAATTATGATTTGATAATTTTATTCAATTTTTTTAAGCTCATATAAGAATTAAGAGGAAAGCTATTCCCAAATTTGTTTTTAGCACTAGATTTTTTAATATTCGGGTTATATTTTTTAGCAAAATCATAAACAGTTTTTGTTGGGCCACCTAAGTTAATTATTCCTTTTTGTGTTAAAAGTTTTCGTAAAATTTCAGCTACCTCGTCATGAAATATAAAATTTGTTTTAAAGTCGCTAAAAGCTTTTTCATGAATAAAAGGTTTTTCACACATGCAGACTCTTAGAATTAATGAATTCTTATATAATCTAACGGCGCACTCTCCTCCTAACTTTGACCAAGCATAGCCATTAATTGGCAGTAAGGCGCTATCTTCATTATAATTACCTGTAATTCCTGGATATACATAGTTTGTTGAAAAATAAATTAGTTTAACATTAAATTTTTCACAAGCTTTAACAACATTGGAAGTTCCAATTATATTTAAATTTATACTTTCAGAAATCTTTTTTTCATGAATGTCCATTGGACGTGATAATGCAGCCAAATGAATCAATATTTTGGGTTTATTTTTTTTTAAGTATTTATTAATCGAATTAAAATCTAAAATATTTAATTCTTTTCTTTGAGGATAATAACAGTCTTTAAAAAAAGAATTAATCTTTAAGATAGATCCAAATCTTCCAGATCCACCAGTAATTACAATTTTTTTCATATTATAATGTGATGTGTGAAAACCATTGATTTTTATTAATAAATTTTTTTTCTTTTTCAAAAATTTCTTTTTTATGATTCCATCCAAAGAGAAAAATGTAATCAGTTTTATTATTTCTAAAATATTTCATATCCTTTATAGGTATATGTTTACCTGGTGAAAATTTATTTATTTTATCTTTTGTAGTGTCACATATATAATTAATTTTATCTTTTCCAATATTGCAGTAGTTTAATATAGTAGTGCTTTTAGATGTAGCAGCATAGCCACTGATAGTCTTGCCCCTCTTTAATATATCGTCAATTTTTTTATTAAGTTTATTTTTTGATGTTTCACAATTTTTTTTAAATTTCATACAGGATTGTAAATTATCTAAATTTAATCTTTTTTCTTGGTCTAGTATTTTTTGTAAATTTTTAGTTTTTTCATTTTTTCTTGAAATAATATAACGCATTGATCCGCCATGTGTTATCTGGGGAATTGCATCTACTAGATGTAAGTCAAAGAGTTTAAAAATTTTTTTAATAGAGGTACAGGAGAACATATAGATGTGCTCATCATAAATTTGATCATAAGAAGTTTTTTTAAACATCGAGCCCATATAAGGCTCTTCAAAAATAAATTTTCCATTTTTGTTTAAAAGAGTATCTATTGTTTCTATTAAGTTTATTAAATCCGGAACATGACAAATTACATTCGCAGCAGTTATAATATCTGTATTATGTTTATTGTTTTTTATTGAGTTTATAATGTCTTTATTAAAGAATTTATTAATAGATTTAATGCCCTTTTTTTTTGCTAAGTCTGAAACGTTTTTAGATGGTTCAATGCCTAATATATCAATCTTTTGTTTATCAAAGTTAGATAAAAAAGTTCCATCATTAGATCCAATTTCAATTAACCGAGACCCAGTTTTTAATTTTTTATCAATAAAAGCAGCATAATTCTGAAAATGAATTTTCATAGATTTTGAGCTGCCAGTGAAAAATGGATAACTTTTATTAAACATTTGAGTTGGTTTAGGATGTTCATTAATTTGTAAAAGTGATAAATTTTTAGAAAAACCAACTTCTAAGTTATAAAAAAACTCGTTTTTAAAATCTTTTTTTTTTAAAAATCCATTTGCTAAAGGCATTTCTCCAAAAGACATGAATGGTTTTATTATAGACTTTGTAATTTTACACTTCATAATTAAGTATTTCTAAATAAATTAATTGTTTCTTTAATATCAGTTGTAATATCAGATTTTAAAATTAGACCTTTTTTTTGAATTTTACTTTGATCAACATGATATGAAAGTTGATTTAATATTGGTGTATCAACAAAATCAATTGAGATTTTTTTTTTAAATTTTTTAATTCTATTTAAAATCTGTCTAACAGTATAGTTTCCTGACAGAGCATTATAGATATCGTTTGTGAAAAAATTTTTTTCAAAACAAAACTGAAATACTTTAAACGAATCTCTTAATGAAAGGTAAGGTCTGTATTGATCCATAGCATTTTTATAAACACGGACTTTTTCATTAATTGCAGCGTTAAGACAAAAACTATTAACCGCGGTATGAAATCTAATACCTTTTGAAACACCAGCTATTGTTCCAAATCTAAATGTATTATATTTTAAGTCTTTTTTGTATTTAATGAGTGTTTTTTCTTCTATGAGTTTAATTTTTGCATATGGGCTTTGAGGTATCAAAAACTTTTCTTCACAACTTTCATCTACAATATTTGTTTGCTTTCCATAAACACTAGTAGAAGATAGATGAATTAATTTTGTTTTATTTTTGATACAATATTTAATTACAGTATCTAAACAGTTTAAATTATTAGAAAACATCTGTTTTTCTTTCCCAAAACTTTTTTCAGCATTAGTCATTGATGCTAAATGAACAATAACATCAATGTTGCTAAAATCTTTCAACGCATTCTTATCATTTAGGTCCCTCTTAAAGAAACTTAAATTATTCTTTTTAGAGTTATTGAATAACGAATGAAATCTATTTGACTCTAAATTATCAACTAAAAATGTTTTTTTAATTTTTTTTATCTTGTATATATTTTCTAATAAATAAGATCCTATGTGGCCACAAGCGCCTGTAATTAAAACTTTCATTTTTTTTTTAAAATTTTTAAGAGTTCAGAGTATTTTTCGATATAATCATTATACTCATATTTTCTATCACATGCTACCATTACAACAGAGTTTTTATCTAAAAATTTTAAGCTACACCAGGTTAAGTTGGGAACTAAAATTGCAATATCTTTTTTAGATAAAATAATTTTTTTTTCTTTAGTATTATCTTTAATTTTTAATTCAGTTTTACCAATAATTGGTATGAAAATCTGTTTGCATTTTTTATGAGCATGGTCACCTCTGATCAAATTCTTCTTTCCAAAAATATAAAAAACTCTTTTTATTTCAATAGGAAAAGTTTTTTTAAGATCCAAGGCTAGTAATAAGCCACCCTTTTTTTTATATGATTTAATCTTAATTATTTTTTCTTTTGTCATTTTTTAATATTTTTTATGATTTATAAAATATCTTTTTAGTATACCAAAAAAAAATAATCTCAATTTTTTAAAATACCTTATTTTCCTAACTTTATTGTTGGTTCCTATAAATCCTATAACATCCGGGTGTATTGATAGTTGATTAAATTTCATTCCACTCGCAATAGCCTTAAGTGTTGCATCAGCAACACAATGTTCAAGCCATTTACCCTCTGTATCATTTACTTTTTCAGTTTCAGGCACAACATAATTTTTAAAAAATTTTAATGTACCGTAGTAAATATTTGCATCAGCAAATCTTAAATTATCAATTAAATTGAGACATATATCACTTTCACTTTTGGTAAATTCATTATGAATATTAGAGAAATTTTGAATTATATGTCTGCCAGTTACAATAATGAAATATTCTGTTTCTTTTAATAATTGAGATTTAGTAATTATTTCTTTATAGCAAAGATATTCCCCATAACCTTTTCCAAGTTTTTTATTGTAACTGTCATTAACATTTGAAGAAATTATTTCTATTTTTTTATCAATTATTTTTTTTGCATGATCGTTGAAATAAGATAAATCAAACCCTGAATTTTCTACAAAAATAATTTTTTTAATTTCATTTCTATTACACCAGAAATTAAAAGATTTTTTATAATCATTTAATCTGTCTTCAACTTTATTTCTTTTCAAGAAATGAGTTCCTCTAGGGTCAATTGTAGATGTTAAAATAAGTGTTATATTTGATTGTTTCATAAATTAAGTAGATAACTTAGTTTAAAAAAAAATTATTTAAACTAGTTTTTTGGAGAGATGGCCGAGTGGTTTAAGGCGCACGCTTGGAAAGTGTGTGTACTGTCAAAGGTACCCAGGGTTCGAATCCCTGTCTCTCCGCCATTAATTGGATCCTTTAATTTAAAGCACAAGACATTAAGATTAGTTTGATCACTATACGATAATGCTTAAAATTAAAACTATGAAAAAGTTTTTTACAATCTTAATTATGAGTTTGTTTTTAAGTAGCAACATATATGCGGGAAGTGAAAAATCGGATCAACTTATAAAACTTAATTATCTTTTTGATGAACTAATTAAAAATAATAATAATGAAAACGCAGATTTAATTGAAAGAGAAATATGGTCAGTATGGAATAAGCATCCAAGCCAAAAAAAATTAACAAATAAATTAGAATTTGCAACTAAACTTATGTTTCAAGGCAGGTATGATTATGCACTAATTATTTTTACAAATATAATAGAAAAAGATTCAAGCTGGCCCGAGGCTTGGAACAAAAGGGCTACCTTATTTTTTTTAATGAAAGAGTATGAAAAATCTCTAACTGATATTGAAAAAGTTCTAAATTTAGAGCCAAGGCACTTCGGTGCATTATCAGGAAGAGCAAAAATATATATTGAGCGACAACAATATCAAAAAGCTATAAATGATTTAAAAAAAGTTAAAAAAATTTATCCAACTATTAGAAACAATATATTAATCATAGAACTAGAAAAAATAATGAAAGGATTAAGCATATAATAAAGATTGACAATTAATTAAATGTGATCAGATTGCGTTTGAATTAATAAAACTTTAAAAATAAAAACACTATTAATGAAAAAACTTTTTTGAATTTACTCAAACAGTCAGTAATTAACTCTTATTTAAAAAAAGTTTATAAAAAAAGTAAAAATAATGAATCTTTTTATAATTTCTCTGCAATGCTTGATACTAAAAATTATTTAGTTTCTTTACTGGAGTTAGTGAATCCAAAAATGCAATATACTGATAGGCGTTTTTATAGAGCTTCACAATCTAACACAATTAAAGAGTCATTTAAAAAAATTACCAAAAATTATTCTAAAGTTGATTTAATAAGTCTAAATTTGCTTTCTATCCAAGCAAGAAACTTATTTGCAAGTTTTAACATTGATAAAATAAAATAAAAAATATAGTTTAAATTATGATTAAAGTTTGGGATTATTTAAAAGAGTATGAGCTATTAAGAGAAGAAATTCTTGACGCTGTTGACCAAGTTTTTAAAGGGGGTATACTTATTTTTGGACCAAAATTGCAAGAATTTGAAGAAAAATTTTCGATATTTAATGATTGTAAATATGGAATTGGTGTTGGTAATGGTACAGATGCAATAACTATAGCTTTAAGAGCATGTAAAGTCGGAGTAGGAGATGAAGTTATAACCACATCTAATACTGCCGTAGCAACTGTAACTGCAATAGTTAATTCAGGTGCATCTGTAAAGTTTATAGACATCAATGAGTACTCTTTAATGGATGTTTCTAAGCTGGCTGACGCAATTACAGAAAAAACAAAGGCCATAGTCCCTGTTCATCTTTATGGTCAAATGTGTGAAATGAATACTATTATGGACATAGCAAAAAAAAATAATTTAAAGATAATAGAAGATTGTGCACAATCACATGGAGCAACCCATTTTGGAAAAAAGGCTGGTTCAATAGGTGATATAGGGTGTTTTTCTTTTTATCCAACAAAAATTTTTGGTGCATATGGAGATGGAGGTTTTATCTCAACAAACAATGAAATATTGTTTGATAAAATGCAAAGAATAAGATTTCTAGGAATGGAAAAGAAAAAAATGTCTTCAGGGCATTGGAATGGAAAATATTATGCAGTCGAACATGGAACAAACTCAAGGTTAGATGAAGTGCATGCAGCTATTTTGCTTAAAAAACTACCTTATCTCAACGAGTGGATTGATAGAAGAAGAGCAATAGCAGCTAGGTACAACAAGGAACTAAAAGAGTTAAATATTGAGCTGCCCAGTGAACATCCAGATAATAGACATGCATATTATGTATATGTTGTTGCACATAAAGATAGAGACAAAATTATGAAATCATTAGTAAAAAAAGATATATTTTTAAATATTACCTATCCTTGGCCAATTCATACCATGGAAGCCTATAAACATTTTGAATGTGGCTCATGTAATTGTTCAAGGAGACTTTCAAAAGTTGCTGACTGTAATTCTTTGCCTGAAACTGAAATATCTTGCAAAAAGATTTTTTCATTACCAATGTATCCAACACTAACAGATGTAGAGCAAGGCATTGTTATTAAAGAACTAAAGAGTTTAATTTAAAATGATAAATGTAGCAAAGGTAGAACAGCCCATTTTGCTTAAAGGTAAAAAACACATTGATCAAAGAGGATTTTTAATGGAAGTTTTTACTAAAAAAAAGATTAAATTTAATTTTAATAGAAGTATCTCAGTTTTTTCCAAAAAAAATGTAATTAGAGGTTTGCACTTTCAAAGTATGTTTGCTCAACACAAAATTATATTTATCTTAAAAGGTAATATAAAAGATGTAGTAGTGGATATCAGGAAAAATAAAAAAAGCTTTGGAAAAGTTTATTCTTATGATTTAGAAGCTGGAGATACGCTGATAATACCAAAAGGTTATGCACATGGTTACAGCACTTTTTCTAATGAAAATATGATGATTTATTTTTTATCAGAAGATTGGTATCCAAAATATGAAACTGGAATTGTGTGGAACGATAAAACTTTGGGCATTAATTGGGGAATAAAGCGACCCATAATTTCAAAAAAAGACAAGATTTTAAAAAATTTTTCTGATCTTTAGGAGTTTATTTGAATTTATTATTTAATGAAATTACAATTACCATAGTTCTTTATGAGGAAAACATAGTCTCTGTAACAAAATGTTTAAAAAACTTAAAAAATTTTAAAATTATAATCGTTGATAATGCCAGTAATTATAAGCTCAAAAAAGAAATAGAGGAAAAATTTAAGATAGAGAAATATATTGTAAATAATTTAAATACTGGATTTTCAAAAGGTTCAAATCAAGCAATAAGATTATGTAAAACCAAATTTATATTATTGATACAGGCGGATTGTATTATTCTAGAAAAAGATGTTCAAATACTTATGGACTCCTACAAAAAATATCAAAACTGTTTTATTGTTACACCAACGTTTTATAATGAAAAATCAGAGCTGAGCTATAACGGTGGACCTCTCCCCGATAATAATATTGGTATTAAAACTATAAATATAGAGGGAGATTTATGTGTTGAAAGTGCTTCAACAGCAGCGATTTTATTTAAAAGAACTGATTTCTTGGAAATTGGTTTATTTGATGAAAATTTGTTTATTTACTTTCCAGATTTTGAAATAGGAAGAAGAATAAAAAAAACAGGAAAATCTATAATTCAAATTTTTAATGCAAAAAGTATACATGTTCACGGTGAACTAAAAGTTAAAAATTTTTTTAAGAAAATTTTTTTTAGGAATTACTATTTTACACTAGATGAATTGAGGTATTATAGAAAAACTAATAATCATCATTATAAATTTAATGAATTAAAAAGCAAAATACCAAAACTTTTTCTTAAATTTGTAATAAATTTAATTTTGTTTAGATGGGGTAAAAGTACTCACTCTTTAGCAAGAATTTTTGCTTATTATAAATTTAAAAAAACCTCTACTCAAGATTGATTAAAATTATTATAAGGTTATTTTTGATATATATGTTATAGTTATATAATCTTTCTTATAAAATTAATGAATAATCAAAAAACATATCAAGCAGATTCCATTAAAGTCTTAAAAGGCCTTGAGGCGGTTAGAAAAAGACCAGGAATGTATATTGGAGACACAGATGATGGAACTGGCTTACACCATATGGTTTATGAAGTTGTCGACAATTCTATAGATGAAGCTTTAGCGGGACACTGTAAAAATATTGATGTTAAAATTAATTCAGATGGGACAATTACTGTAAGAGATGACGGTAGAGGTATACCAGTTGATATGCATAAGGGTGAAAAAAAATCAGCAGCAGAAGTAATTATGACACAACTTCATGCCGGTGGTAAATTTGACCACGACTCTTATAAAGTTTCTGGTGGTTTACATGGTGTTGGGGTTTCTGTAGTAAATGCCTTATCTGAAAAATTAAAATTAGAAATTAATAGAGATGGAAAAAAACATTTTATAGAGTTTAAAGATGGAGACGCAAAAGCCCCACTTAAAGTAATAGGAAAATCCAACGAAACAGGAACACAAGTAACCTTCTTGCCATCAAAAGAAATTTTTTCGTCTATAAAATTTACTCCCAGTATAATTATTAAAAGAATGCGTGAACTTGCATTCTTAAATAAGGGAATAAAGATTACAATTAATGATTTAAATCAAAAAAAAGAAAAAATAATTGAATTTAAATTTGATGGTGGAGTCCTAGAATTTGTTGATTTTTTAGATGAAAAAAGAGAAAAACTTTTGAATAAAACAGGAAATGATTTATTTAAGAAACCTGTTTATATAGAGGGAAAAAAAGAAAATATTGAAATTGAGTGTTCTTTAAAATGGAACGCAAGCTATAGTGAGGATATTTATCCTTACACAAATAATATCTACCAAAAAGATGGTGGTACTCACTTATTAGGCTTTAGAAGCGCACTAACCAGAGTTATTAACAAATACGCAACAGAACACAATTTATTGAAAAAGAATAAACTAACTATTTCAGGCGACGATATTAAAGAAGGTCTTACTTGTGTTTTATCCGCTAAAATACCAGATCCAAAATTTTCCTCTCAAACAAAAGATAAATTGGTTTCTTCAGAAGTTAGAATGATCGTAGAGAACATTGTTAGTGAAAAACTATCAATATGGTTTGATCAAAATCCATCTACATCAAAAATCATTTTAGCAAAAGTAATGCAAGCTGCGCTAGCAAGAGATGTGGCCAGAAAAGCTAGAGAAAATGTTAGAAGAAAAGGTGCCCTAGAATTAAGTGGACTTCCTGGAAAATTGGCCGATTGCCAAATAGGAAAGCAAGAAGGAACAGAACTATTTATAGTTGAAGGAGACTCTGCTGGAGGTTCAGCAAAACAAGGGAGGAATAGATCAAATCAAGCTGTTTTACCTCTCAGAGGAAAAATCCTTAACACATATGTTGAAGAGGTTGCTCTTAAAAAAAATAGCAATAAAGATGGTAGTGAACATAGAACTAAATCACTAGCTAAAATGATGTCATCTAATGAAGTTGTAACATTAATTAATGCACTAGGCCTAGACCCAAAAGTTCAAGATTTAGATTTAAAGGATCTAAGATACGGAAAAATTATTATTATGACCGATGCTGATGTTGATGGATCTCATATTAGAGCTTTATTATTAACATTCTTCAATAACAAACCATTTAATAAGTTGATTGAAAATGGACATATATATCTTGCGCAACCACCACTATTCAAAGTTAACAAGGGTACAAAAGGAATTTATATTAAGGATGAGAAAGAGTTGCAAGATTATATCTTGAATCATAGTAAAGAATTAAAAAAAATGAAAAAAGGCAGCAAGGAATTTATCAAAGCTTATGATGAAGAAAAATCTAAAATGAGCATTCAAAGATTCAAGGGATTGGGTGAAATGAATCCAGAAGAATTATGGAGCACGACACTGGATCCTGAAACAAGAAATTTATTAAAAGTTCAATATTCAAAGGACTTAAAAAAAGATCAACATCTTATTCATACTTTGATGGGTAGTGATGTTAGTTTAAGAAAAGAATTTATTGTGTCAAATTCTATTAATGTTCAAAACCTAGACATCTAATAATGAAGTTTTATGAAACTTCTAAATCTTTTAATCTTAATAAACCAACTTATATTAAACTAAGATGGATAGCTATTATTGGCCAGTTATTTACTATTAATATTGTTAAATTTTATTTCAATTTTGAGTTTAATTATATTTTATCAAATGTAGTTATACTATTTGCAGCAATCTCTAATTATTATTTGATATATTTTCACAAAGAAAAACATTTAAATAATACATTAGCTTTTTTTTTTTTAAATGTTGATATTTTTCAATTAAGTTTTTTATTCTTTTTAACTGGTGGGATTACAAACCCATTTATTATATTTATAATTATACCGTGTGTATTTTCATCTACAAATTTAGATATTAAAACTAATTTGTTACTCTGTTTAATTACAGTAATTTCAATTATTATTTTAACATTTTTCCATGAAAATTTACCATATCCATTATCTATTCATTTTCACATAAGTGATTATTATTATTATTCAATACCAATGGCCCTAATAATTGCATTATTTTTTTTAAATTATTTTGGAATTAAATTTGGTGCAGAAGATAAAATAAGAAAAAAAGCCTTAAATAAAATGAAAGAAGCAATTGCTAAAGAGCATGAACTTTTGTCTTTAGGTGGACAAGCAGCAGCAGCAGCGCATTCATTTGGCACTCCACTTTCTACAATAAAAATTATAGCACAAGACTTTTTAGAACAATTTAAAGATGATAAAGTTTTAAAAAAAGATATGAAGTTGCTCGTTAGTCAAGTTAATAGATGTGATGATATTCTTAAAAAATTAACATTAAATCCAACGATTGAAGATGAGTTTATAGATAAAGATATTACGATGAAACAATATCTTATGGAAATAATAAAAACATTTGAAGAAATAAGTGCAAAATCTTTTATATTAGATTTTGAGCAAGACTCCAATAGTTTGAACTTCAATAGATCAATAGAAATTGTATACGGTTTGAGAAATTTTATTGGAAATGCAAATAAATTTGCTAAGCATAAAATTTTTATAACCATTAAAAGTAATAGTGATATTACAAATATAATTATTGAAGATGATGGTTATGGATTTACAAAAAATATATTAAATAAAATTGGTGAACCCTATATGAATTCTTTAAAATCAAGAGACGACTCAAAAAAAGGACTTGGCCTTGGAATTTTTATAGGAAAAACTTTACTAGAAAAGAATAAAGCTCAAATACTTTTTAGAAACTCTGAAACAATAGGTGGTGCTGAGATAAATATTACTTGGAGAAATAAAGATTTGTTGTGTCTTTAATGAAATTTTTTGGTAGTAAATAGACCACTCAATTGACCTATCATTACATCTCCCAATTCTTGAACATCTGTAATTTTAATAGCCCTATCATAATATCTAGATACGTCATGACCTATCCCAATCGCTAAAATTTCTATATTATTCTTATTTTCAATAAACTTAACTATTTTTTTCAAATGTTTTTCTAGAAAATCACCAGAATTTACTGAAAGCGTAGAGTCGTCCACTGGAGCACCATCAGATATAACCATTAAAATTTTTCTTTCTTCTTTTCTTTTTTTTAACCTATTGAAAGCCCATAAAATAGCTTCTCCATCTATATTTTCTTTTAGCAAACCTTCTTTAAGCATTAAGCCAAGATTATTTTTTGATTGCCTCCATTGTGTATCTGCACTTTTATATATAATATGGTGTAGATCATTTAGACGTCCTGGATTTTTAGGTTTATTATTTTTATTCCATGTCTCTCTACTTTTTCCACCTTTCCAGTTTTTTGTAGTAAAACCTAAGATCTCAACCTTCACTGAACATCTTTCTAGCGTTCTCGACAATATATCTGCACAAATTGCAGCTATTGTGATTGGTCTACCTCGCATCGATCCAGAATTATCTATTAATAATGTTACAACTGTATCCTTAAAATCTAAATCTTTTTCTTTTTTAAAGGACAAAGAATTGTGTGGATCCACAATAATCCTGGTCAATTTAGAACTGTCTAATAATCCCTCCTCTAAATCAAACTCCCATGATCTGTTTTGTTTAGCTAAAAGTTGCCTTTGTAGTTTATTTGCAAGCTTTGTTATTAAATCCTGAAAACCAATTAACTGTTGGTCCAAATTTTTTCTAAGTTTTTGAATTTCCTGAGGCGAATCCAATGTTTCTGCTTTTGAAATTTCATCAAATTTGCTTGTAAAAATTTTATACTCTTGTTCAGCATTATTAATGTTTGTTTTTTGTACAATATTTTCTGAGCTGTCTTTGGATGAGTCGGCAGCATCTAGCTGCTCTTCATATTGATATTCACTAATATCATAAGCCGAATCAAGAGCTGTTTGTGTTTCATCTTTTTTATTTTTCTCTTCTTCCGATTCAAGTTGATTTTCATCCCCCATGTTGGATTCATTTTCTTGTTCATTTTCTGTATTTTCATCTTTGTCATTATTTTCATCGTTCTCTGAGCTAAAAATATCCATTTCTTGAAGAATTTCTGAAAATTTCGAACTATAAATATTTTGATTCTCTAAGTTTTTATTCAAGAAATCAGTATGTTGATCTATTGATAAATTAAAATCTTTTTCCCAAAAACTTAAAATTTTACTAGATAAAGAATTAAGATTTATATTCATAAATTTTTTTAACATATATAGCTCAAATGCATCAGTGACAGGAACATCTTTCTTTGTTTTTAGCTGATCTTTACTTTTTAGATTGATTTTTTGATAATAGTTTTCACTTAAGTTTTTTTCTATACCTTTAAGCATCTTGCTCCCTAAAACCTCATATCTAATCTTTTCAGCAATATTATAAAGAGATTTACAAGATGAATTTTTTGGTAAATTTTTATTAAATATTTCTTTATCTGAAAATTTCTTCTTTAAAGCTGCAGTATCAGCTTCTGCTCTTAATTTAATAAAATCATTTTTGTCTGATAAATTATTTATTTCTAAAAAATTTGTATTATTAGAATCGAAATTCTTATCAATTTTATTAATATTAATTTTATAATCATCAGATATTACTTTAGCAGTTGAAACTAATGCTAATCTAAATTTTTCTTTGAAGCTATCTTCTTTATTATTCATTTATAGTTGAATATTTAACATTGACTCCGGAAGCTCATCTCCAAAACATCTCTGATAATATTCTGCTATAATATTTTTTTCAATTTCATCACATTTATTTAAAAATGTAACTCTAAAGGCATAGCCAACATCTTTAAAAATTTCAGTATTTTCTGCCCAGTGCAATACAGTTCTTGGACTCATTACCGTTGAAATATCTCCAGCAATAAAACCTTTTCTTGTTAACGAGGCAACTTTTATCATATTAGAGATTTTTTCTTTTCCTTTAGTATTATTAAAATTTTTGTTTTTAGCTAAAATAATTTCCATTTCTTTATCTAAACTAAGATAGTTAAGAGTTGCCACAATATTCCATCTATCCATTTGTCCTTGGTTTATTTGTTGAGTACCATGATATAACCCTGTTGTATCACCCAGACCAACAGTATTAGTTGTAGCAAATAATCGAAAAAATTTATTTTGTTTTATTACTTTATTTTTATCTAAAAGAGTAAAATTACCCTCTGCTTCCAACACTCTTTGTATGACAAACATCACATCTGGTCTCCCGGCATCATATTCATCAAATACTAAAGCTATAGGATTTTGTATTGACCAGGGTAGTATACCCTCCTTAAATTCTGTAATTTGTTTTCCATCTTTAATAACTATGGCGTCCTTACCTATAAGGTCAATCCTGCTAACATGACTGTCCAAATTAATTCTAATACATGGCCAATTTAATCTAGCTGCAATTTGCTCTATATGAGTAGATTTTCCAGTTCCATGATATCCTTGTACTAAAACTCTTTTATTAAATGAAAATCCAGAAATTATTGCTAAAGTTGTATCTCTATCAAATTTATAATTTTTATCTATTTCTGGTACAAATTCACTTTTTTTTGAAAATGCACTAACTTCCATGTTAGAGTCTATACCGAAAGACTGTTTTAATGAGATTTTTATATCAGGCTGTAATTCTATATTAGGTATCAATTTTTGTCCTATATGTATTTTTTAGCTGTGTATAAGCTAAGGTTATTAATTTTAATTTTTCTTCGTATTTTTTATTTCCTAAATTAATATCAGGGTGAAATTTTTTGACAAGAGTTTTGAATGTTTGCTGGATTTTTTCCCATTTTATACCAACAGATACCCCTAGAATGGTGAATGCTTTTATGTCTTTATGGTCAAATTTGAATTGACTCATATGATTAAACTGGCTTTTTAACTTAGATTTATCAAGCTCATCTTTTAAGGCATTATTCCAAAGTACTTTAAAAAAATTGTCTGATGAACTGAAGCTTTGAGTTTGTTTATGCCAAATCATATCTGACTTTAAAAAGTCATAAATTTGGCCATCATTCATTCCAGCAAAATAATTCCAATTTTTATTAAATTCTTTAATGTGATTCAAACACAATAGTCTGTAGTCTTTACTATTATCCTTCTCAATAGGCGCTTTAAACTCCCCTAGTTCAGTACAATTATTCCAATCACAAATATTTTGCATAGTATATAATAATATAGATAATTATTTATGAATATAAATCAATTAATATTAATTGTTAAAAAAAAAATTGAAGATAATATTTCCATAGAAGAAATAAAGGTTGAAGATAAAACTTTTCTTCATAAAAATCATCAATCACATAAAGAGGGAAAGTTTCATTTAAAGGTGATAATAAGTTCTATAGAGCTTAAAAAGATGAATAAAATCAAATCATCAAAGACAATTTATAAAATTCTTGGTATTGAGTTAGAAAAATATATTCACTCGATCCAAATTTTAATTAATTAATTCATTTTTAAGAAAAGAGTGGAGTATTCTTTTGTCAAATCTTGAATTAAAAATGGGTTTACCTATTTTTTTTAGTAAAACTAGATTAATTTTCTTATTATTATTTTTTTTATCTTTTAACATAAAAGAAATAAATTTTTTGATATCATTGTCATTAAATTTTTTATTTAATTTTTTGATTAAATTATATTTTAATAAATGTCTTTGTATTAATTTAAATTCAGAAATTTGCATTAACTTAATTTTCAAACAAAATTTGGAAGCATTTAATATTCCTAAAAGTACAGCTTCGCCATGGTTTAATTTATTTGAATATCCAAAAGCTGCTTCATAAGCGTGTGCAAATGTATGGCCAAAGTTTAATATCATTCTTAAGTTCTTTTCTTTTTCATCAATTTCTACTATCCGTTTTTTTATTATACAACTTTGATAAATTGATTTTTCTATGAAAGGAGATTGTAAATTTAAAACCTTAGAGGCATTTTTATCTAAAAACATAAAAAATTGTTTACTATTTATTAATGAATGTTTTAAAATTTCTCCATAGCCACACATAATTTCTCTTTTTGGTAATGTTTTTAAAAATTCCATATCACTTAGCACTAACTTTGGTTGATAAAAGGATCCAATTAAATTTTTGCCATATTTAGAATTAATGCCTGTCTTTCCCCCAATAGAAGAGTCGACTTGAGCCAAAAGGGTAGTTGGAACATTTACAAAATTAATTCCTCTTTTAAATAAACTAGATGCAAACCCTGCAACATCACCAGTTATACCGCCACCAATTGAGATTATACAGTCAGCTCTGTGAAAATTATTTTTTAGAAGTAATTCTAGGATTTTATTTGTTGTTTTTTGATTTTTATTTTTTTCACTTGCGTTAAAAAAAAATACGAAAACTTTTTTTTTAGATAAAGATTTAAGAATTTTCCCAATTAATGTTTTTGGAACTTTTTTATCAATTACTAATAAACAATTTTCAAAATCTATAGCATTTTTTTTTAACAAACTATATATTTGAGTCAAAAGTCCAGAGCCGATTATTATTGGATACTTATCACTATTAGTATTAATATTAATTTTAATTGGCTTCATAAATATCAGTTATTTTTTTTACTATTTCATGTTTTTTTAGGTTCTGACAGTATATTTTAAACATTGCTTTAGAGTAAATTTTAGATCTTTTTTTTATTAATTTATTCAGCTCATTATCACTTAAATTAAATGCAAGTGGCCTTTTTTTACTGAGCTTTATTCTATTGATTAAAGTTTTATTATTCCATTTTAGCCAAAAAGAAAAATGATTTTTTAATATTTCCAATCTAATTTTTTCATTAATAAAACCTCCACCACCCAGTGAAACTACAGTATCTTTAAAATTTAATACTTTTAATGTAGTTTTTTCTTCAAGATTTCTAAAAAAAATTTCACCTTTTTTTTCAAATAAATCTGAAATTTTCATTTTAGTTTCATTTTCTATTAGTTTATCTATGTCTACGAATTTAAGATTGTATTTTTTGGAAATTAGGCGCCCAATTGTGGACTTTCCAGCGCCCATCATACCTATTAAAATTACATTTTTTTTTGATTTCATAAGTTTCTTTATTGAAAAAACACAAATATGTCTTAATTTGAAATTATTAAACGATATATGCATTTTCAAAAAAAAACAAGTATAGGCAGATCTAGCAACCTAGTAATAGGATTAATCAAAATTTTATTAATTTTTATTTTAGTTTTTATTTGTATATTATTTGTTGATAAAATAGATTTTCCATCACCAAATAAGAAAATTGAAAAAATCATTCCAAATGAAAATCTTAAGATTATTAAATAAAAAAAAATTTTTAATAACAATATTTATTGTTTTTTTTATACCATTAAAAATAGAATCAAATGAGCCAATTGATATTTGGGATTTAGATTTAAAAAAAGAAAATTTAAATTCTGAAGATAAAAAATCACAAGAAAAAAAGAAGGACAAAAATCAAATTTATATAAATCAAGAAAATAAAAATATTTATCTAAAAGTTGAAGAAGATGAAACACTACTTTCAAAAAACTCTGAAATTTTTGGATTATATGATCCAGAAGCCAATGGCCTTAATATTGATATGTGGTCTAACTCAGATGGAAAACAAATTTTAAAAATTATTAATAGAATTAATGAAATGGAACTTTCTGAAGATGCAAAGGAAATCCTGAATATATCATTATTAACAAATTCCTATATACCCCAAAAAAATATCACCAAAGAAGAATTTATTAAATTTAAATCTGATTTTCTTATGAAAAATGAAGATTTAAAATTAATAGAAAACTTTTTATTAAAGAATCAAAATTTAGACTCAAAAATAGATCAAGAATTAATTAAATTTATAGTTGATGACTATTTGTCAAAATCTAAAATCGAAGAATCATGTGAAATATTTTCACTGGTTGATAATATTATTATTGATGACTATTTGTTTAAATTTAATGTTTATTGTTTGATAAACAAAAACAAAAAAGATGAAGCTCAAATGCAGTTTGATTTAAAAAAAGAACAAGGTTTCAAGGATATTTTTTTTGAAAATAAATTTAATCACTTAATGGGTTATATTGAGGGGCCTGAAAAAAGTATATCTGATAAATCTGTTTTAGATTTTCACTTGTCACACAGAACTGATCCAGAATTTAAATTCGAACCAAATTCACTTACATCACAAAAAATATGGAGATATCTTTCAACATCTAATTTACTAGATAGTATTCAAAATGTAGACTTGGAAGATCTGAGTAGAATAGCTATTATTGAAAAAGCAACACATGAGGGCAATTATAAAGAAGAAAATCTTTACGAACTTTATAAAAGATTTCAATTCAATATTGATCAACTTTTAAATGTTAAACAATCATATAAAGTTTTAGTTGATGCTGAGGCTAGAGCACTTTTATATCAGGGTATTTTAATTACGAATAAAATAGATAC
>Ga0114997_10001425_pt1 | contig 19906 bp, 19 predicted proteins | sample ArcticOcean_MG_C_2_FD_87045 | JGI IMG/M metagenome (GOLD analysis project Ga0114997, IMG submission 87045) | Marine microbial communities from western Arctic Ocean - ArcticOcean_MG_CB4_136 | ecosystem: Environmental > Aquatic > Marine > Oceanic | place: Arctic Ocean: Canada Basin | collected...
AGTGGAGGATGGTGACGGACTAATAGGATTGTTCTTTGTATAAGTGGAGGATGGTGCTGGGGTTGCAACGTCTACCACAGTATTCACAAAAGGTTGATTTTGAAGGACATCAAGGTCGCACAAGTCTTTGCCAGGGCCGATGCATTCATATACTATAACTAGTTGTTCTACTGATCCACCGTCCAGTCGTCGCCCGCGTTTCGAGTCCAAAAACTCTTTACTAACATCAATGTTCAATTGACATGCTTTAACCTGACGATTGTTTTTATTTTGACAACACTGGTTACTTTTGAAAATTGCATAGTGTATCCGTCCTGGGTCAAACACATCTCTACTGATGCTGATGTCGTAGAATAGTAACCCAGGGCGCCTTATATAAATTGAAATCTGAGCACATATTTCTTTGCCGGGGTTTCCATGGACATATCCGCCCAGTGAATCTGCATCCGTATCCATTCCAGTCGGAGGTGGCGGTGCTTTGGTTAATTTTTTGCGCTTAGTTGTTCGATCAGTGACGATGGAAACATTTGCAGTGATGTTAAGTGCTGCTGTGTCCAGTACCTGGATTTTGCGAAAAGTTACATTTGTGTTATTTGTTGGTGGTGGAAGTGGCTGACCACGAGGGTCTCGAAAATACATGTGTGAATAAAGATTGCAGTCTTGTTGACACGTTCCCCAATAACCATGTGAATTGTCATTCCTCGAACATTTGTTATGATCCTCAAACCCTGCACAGGCAGCAATTGTGTCGGTTATGGTCATACCACTTGATGTTGTAATGCGATTTGGCCCATAACGTGTATCAAACCACTTTTGACGCAATATCCGACATTTCCCATCTACAATTTGGAAAGCCACACACGGTGTGCCCTGTGGTAACCACCTTGCTTCTGCACAAGCCGCACAGCATTCTTCCGCCGTGTTAATTGAATTGTAGCGAACGGCTTGCATACATTGACTGGGATCCTGTGCACAATCATGATTAGGAAGTTCAATACCATCTGGCAAACGACCTTTGGGTTTGATAGTATTGGTACCAGTGACCTTGGTAAAATTATACTGATGTGCACATCGTCCGGCATTCTGAAGATCAGCAGCATCAGCGGCGCCCGCAGCGGGTCTCCAGTATAAATAATCATTAGTCGCGCCACATGCGTCAATTTTATCTAACGGGCGTCCACTCGAAGTGTCTAAATTTCCACGCATCATTAACTCTCTATCAATACGACAAGTTGTTCCGTATAAATCAAATCGAACGGCAGCACCACCATGTGCAATATCAACACCATCATATTTCATTGCCTCTTTACAGCAATCGACAATGTCTCCCACAAAACCTTGCAATTCAACTCGGCCAAAATCTGCCATGGTCAATGTTTTGGACGGATGGACATTATTATAAGTGGAACCATAGCCACATCCAATATTGCCAGAACCTTTCCTCCATCCATGACTTGTCGGCTTCCATCCCTGAGGTGGTGGTTGGCCCCCATTATAACCACCGGCAATAAGCCCTAAAATTTCGCCACAGGCCGCTGTGGACGACATGTCGGGCGGGTTTTGATGTTTTTTGACACAGACGTTCCAATCCTCGCGACAATTATAAGGTGGAAAACACTGACCACCAAGATCTATATTTTGCTTCAATGTCCCCACACCACTTCCCTGATACATACAGACAAGGGGGCCATCTGCACTACCGTGATACGAGACACAGTCAGAGACACATTCTGGTATATTCGACGGGTGTAAATACTTGAGGTTACTATTTAAAACTTTGGAATCAGAGACAGAAATCCATAAAAGTAGAACAAACGCAACAAACATGATCCATTTATTTATAATATTGCATGTAGAAAAATACATAAGTGTAATTTAAGGCTTTAGAATTATTTTGGAAAGCCAATGTTAATAGTTTATTCATATCTGTGTAAAAGTATCGGTGTGGATTGACGCAGTATTTGAAAGTCTCATTTAATGCACATATGACAAATTTCAACTAAAAAACAGGAAAATATTAATAAAAATGTCCTCAAACAACACCACCCCAATGAATCTTGGCGAATTATTAAATATCTCAAATGATGTCAAAATATTCACATGTGACGACTTTAAAGGGAATATCGAGATTACGGTAGAAAACAGTATGTATCTTTTTTATGCACGAAAAATCAAAAATTCTACTTCAGTTCTGACTGAAACTCCAATAGATGTATTTGACATGGAAACCGAAACTCCTACACCTGGCAGTAATAATTATATACGTCTGGGAGGTTCTTCTGTAAATGAAAAAATCCATCAATTACTCGAACATTGTAATTAGATCTACAATTACTAATATTCGGTCTAAAACTTGAACTCTAAAACTTGAACTTTCTTAATTTTAGAACTCACATAATTTAGACATATTCTAAATATAACTTATCTTAGTAAATATATTCATAATGTCTTCTATAGCCATATTAGCTTCCACAACAACTGATCCATTGGCCCCTCCGACCTCACCAATGAACTCAGGTACGCATTCCGAGTCGTCTGAGCACAAAAGCAGCCAGTCTATACTTCCAAACGCCGACTTTTATTGGTGCACGTCCACTAAGACTTGGACGACCAGTAGACCCGATGATTTTTCTGATTACCTTGTCATCGAAATCCAGAACTCAAAGAACGCCGCAGTGCTCGGGGCACTTCGCAAGTACCAGCAGGGTCTTCCAAACAAACGTAAAAGCGGTGATTACATCCGTGAGGGTATTATCAACTGGCTGCATACCCGTGAAACTTCCGTGATATCTCTCGACCAAGAGGAGGCCTTTGTCAAGCATGTCTGGTTTCACATGAACGAGGCTATTCGACGTGATCGTGATGCAGATGAGGAGATTAAACTTCAACGCGAGTTGGAAAAGGCCAAAATAGCACTCAAGAGTCATTATGCCGATTTTCCAGAGGAGGCCAAGACGGATGCCGAGCTTTGTGTACTCAAGAATCATCTTGGAACTTGGTCTAAAGTTGTTACGGGCGAACAACGGCGTATTGCTTCCAAAAAGCGTCACGACAAGGAGGAGCGCCTCATTGCAACCAAGTTTTGTGGAGATCGTCCTGCGTACAACCGGTGGAAGACACTCAACGAGAAGGTTTCGTTGGGGCGTATTCGAGATGTTTCACCTCAGCTTCTGATCAAGTTTGCCAAGTGGTTAGAGGCCAATCCCGACTTCCTTTACCCTGGTAGCTGTGACATTTCTTACTCACAGGCAGAATATAAGATTGATCCAACTACGGACGCGTTCTTCTCTTCTGGAATCCGCGATACGCCGGTACAGCACTTTGACGTATCCGATGCAAATATGTTGTCAGCGATCAAGTCTTTGATGACTGGTTTAAAGCACGCGCGTATAATCACAACGCTTACGTTTGATCGTTCTCCCAAGCAATTTACTATGACTGATAAATATCCCATCATGGACATGCACGGATGTGAGCGTCTTATTAGTGGATGTCAATGTTCGATAATTGCTATTCATGACAATAAGCTTGTGTTTGAGAGGTCGAGCACCATAATCAAGCGCCTTCCAGATGAGTACCACACACAGCTTAAGGGACACTGTGAGCGAGAACGCATGTTTAAGGAATTGTATGTACACAATGTGTATTTATATGAACCCGGGTTGGTCAGTAAGGTGGAGTGTAATGGTCATACGGAGATGGGGGAGAGGTTTAATATTCATCTTCGTGGCACCTCTCGGGCAAGTAAGACTTTTTCGTTTGACACCCTCGAGAACAAAAAGCGCCTTGATTTTTTGGCGGGGTTAAAGAAGGAGGCTATGGTTAAAAAGACCGCTGCACAACAATCTCGAGTAGATGCAGCTCGTGTACACCCGCCCTCACCTCGTGGGTCTCGTCATAGTAATATGGCACAAGAGATTATTGAGCTCGGAAAAATGTTGAAGGATGGCCTTTTGACTAACGATGAGTTTTGTAAAGCAAAGGCAGATCTTCTTCGCTAAAATTAAATATAAATAGCAAAAACTACAACATTAAATGATTTACAGATATACTTTATTGTTTAGTTCATTTGTATTGATATTTATTTCTGGTGTTGTTTCACTAATACTATGGACTAATAGTGTGTCTGATTTTTGGTGGTTATTTGCCTCTGTGTGTTTGTTAATATGTCCAATTGGATCGTCTTGTTTTGTTTTCTTTATGATTAATAAAGTAACACCCCAAGAACCACTGCTAAATCTGGATCTTTTTGACGATTCCTGTAATCAAAAAATACAATACGACAACATTTAATCTTTTTCTCTTCTACAAAAATGTCGTACAAAAAGCTAGAACCACTACTAGATCTTTAGTCTTTTTTGTTTACAAAAACTTCTTGTATAAAAGGATTGTTTACTTGGCATATAAACATGTGCTGTGCACGTTCAAGTTGTGTATTTGTCTGCTTCCATTGTTTGAGCCATCTCCGAATCCATGTTTGAGTATGATCAATGATGGAACTTTTGTCGCTATGTCTGACGATTTTGTTCCATTTATGTACTGTTGTTTCTATGGTTCCACATTGAAATTCTGTTTCTGCCAACACAAGTGCTGCATTTTTCAAAGCCTGGTCGTCCAAGACATCTATCGTTCGCAGTTTTTTGAGGGCATCATCTCTTGTTTGTATAATATCTTTTGACAACTGCAGGAGATCTTCAAGCCATTTTTGTATATAATCATAAATATCTTTTTCTAAAGTTTCCGAAAGTATTTGAAGTTCCCAGGTATTTTCTGGACATTCCTTATCGTGCCTTGTCACATCGATGATTTGTTTCAAAAGGGCTGTGTATTGAACAACTTGCTGTGTAAATTTGGTGATTAGTGTGGCTGTACTTGCTATTTTTGTCCATGCTTCGATTTTGGGATGTTCGTGTCGCTTTCTTTTTTTCTGATTTTTGGGAGGCATATTGACTCTACACTTTCATGATTAAATAGGCATTTCTCCAGTTATGCCACGCAATAATCGGAGACATCCCAACGGAATTAAATCAAACGTGTTACACAACAACATCAATTTCCATAAATTGGTAAAATTTGTGGAGGTAATACCAAACATAGTGGTCAACATTGACCCCCATTCAGAGGACACAACCCCTCCTAAATTGGTAATAGACATAAGTAGAGCATACAACGTACCTTCAATGCCGACAGGACATACCCTTGCCCCTAATACAACCATTGGCATAGTGATGAATTGTCCAGCAAGTGTGATAACGATCCTTTCGGTGAAGGCAAAAACATAATCAGGTATGCCCATCTCTCTATTGAGATGTAACACTAAAATTAGTAGTGTTTGTTCCAATACGAATGAAATAAATAATGCCCAGCCAAATATTTTGGGGAATGAAACTTTCCGCAACCATTTTTTATAAATAAATGTTCCGATGATTTGTACAATAAATCCCAACACATCCAAAGCTCCAAATTCGGCAGGTGTAAACCCGAGTTCGCGTTCATAAAAGAATGTCATGGCACTTCCGTAGCTGGGCATTACACAGATCAAAAACAAAAAAAGAGCTGGACAGTATATGTTAGGATTTTTCACTGCCGTCATTAGTTTCCCGCTTGTTTCTTTCCAATCTGTTTTGATGACGGTGTGTTCGTCGGGTATGTACACTGCCAAGACTGCAATACACACTGGAACCATGGAATTTATCAAAAAAACCTGTGTAGAACCCAGTTTGTCATACGCAAGAGCGCCGAATCCGGAGGCTAACAATCCGCCGGTAAAGCGCAACATCCAAGACCAAGATTGAATAATACCCCTGTTTTGGTCAGATTCGTCGCGAGCCACTTCTACCAAGAGTGAATCTGCCATCACATCTGCAAAACAAAGACCGAAGGAGGACAGTGTCATCACAAAAGTCACTAACAATTCATCGTACGGAGTAAATGGCAGCAGGATCCACATAAAACTGGACAAAAATGACATCAGGATCATATAAGGCCTTCTTCGGAAACCTTGTATGGGATACGAATCAGAAATAAAGCCGTACAACGGTTTGAGACACCATGGTATAGTTGCAACACCCATCATGGCTGACATTTGTGCAGGCGATACCTTAACATCGTTCATCATCCAATAACGCATTGCAACAGAGGGAAATTGAAAACAAAATCCTAGTAGAAAATAAAAAGACAGCAAAGGTAAATGTTTCATTTATATTTGTAAATAATTAATTAAAATACAACGTTTTAAACACGTATCTGGATTTATGGGGTTCCTGGTAACGTCTCTGCTCCCGCCGACCTTTTTGGGCATTTTTCTTTTAAAAATAACGAGATGGACAATCCATTGCTAAATAAAACGGCCCCTGTTCCAAACAGTCCAATAACTCCACCAGCAAGTGTAATAAGACATCCAATAGCCGACACAGAAGCCAAAATACCATAGTAAGTACTCGACATTTGTTTTAGCGTCAATGATATTTATAGGTTAGTATACAAGAAATTAAAATCCTTAAAAAGTCAAGCAATCTACGCGCGACCCTTGTTGTACCAATGAAATGTGATTTTGAATGGCAGTTAAAAACTGCAAAGTTTCCATTTTATCCATTTTGCATGTAACATATCTCATTTTCAGCGAAGGTGTTGGTACTTTATTCATAAAAGGAAAGACGGAATTCATCAAAAAACCCTTAAATTCTTCGATGATATCGGTCAGAACTTGAAACTGCTTTCCATCTAAAGATCTCAATGTATTGGTTTGGTTTAACAATGTAATAATACGGTCAGTTTTAATATTATCGACATAGATACGTATATAGGTTTTGATATTGGAATTTTCCTTAGGAAATGGCGTTGATACCTGCCACGTACCAATCATGTGCTGAAGATCAAGTTTGACATGGTAATATTCGTCACCAACTTGTCGAGCTCTCTCATCCAATTCCAAAGTCACTGCATTATCAAAATCAAACACTTGGTCTTTTGCAATGCCCTCTTGAAAAGCAGCAAATACCCTTTTATGCATAAATTCGGGTACATCTTTCCATGTGGCCTTACACCGGCGATTATAAGGCACAGATGTCATTGGGCCGAGTGCTTTGGCATCTTTCCCGTTGGTTAAAAGAGGCTGTTTGGCTATTACTTTATATTGAACACGGATGGTGTCTACCAAAATAGTGGCAAGAGAGTTAGACAATTCGTTTTTTGTTTGGTTGAAATATGACGATGCTGTACCCATTTTTTTGTAACGAACCACAACACATTTATAGTGTAAAAAAGCAAACGATGCCACCGTTAAAAAATTATTTTTGCATGATTTTCTAAAAATGTTTTACTCTCCATGGTTTTACTCTCCAAGGTTTTACTCTCCACTTCACTATTAAAACTATCGTTGGACAAATGTGAACGCAATTCCAAGTCCGTTATTTGCAAGAGTCGTATTTGTTTTAATATGATACGCTGTGCCTGAAGCTGTCTTTTAAATGACCGATAGATAAATTTTTCATACTCAATGTCGCCATAACCCCATGAACCTTCGCAATCTTCTTTTATTATACATTTTTCATAATATCGAAGAAAGTTTTTGTAGAGAACAGACCAATCATCAAACTGATGATTTAATTCAATTTGTATACGTTCGAATTCGGAGGCAGTGAAACGCATCGGTTGTTTTAATGATTCTCGATAACAATCTGCACCGCACCATTTGGGACACATAACGTTTTTCCTATAACTGGTTATAAACAGCCATATTATAATGACATATGTGACCACAACGATACATGTCATTGAAAAGGCAATCCCCTGGAATTCGGGCTCAACCTCCGACAAAGAAATATCTTTGACATCTAAAAACGTATTCGTTTGAGATTTAATCTTACGAACATCCTGACCAAGTATATACAATGAAAGACCGAGGCCAATATACATCATACTCAAAATGGTCAACGAAAAAGACAAAAACGAGACGAAAAAAGTAACAATAACGCGCGAATAAGACGACGACAATCCCACAAGCGTATCTAAATTGAACGATCGAGTTCCGGTATCTCGATGTGGATATTGACCTGCTATAAATTTGGATTCTTCTGCATAAATATGAATGGAAAGAAAAAACGATTCAATCACCGAATATACCGACAAACATATCGTAATAACACACGAGATAACATACATATTCACTTTCCATTTAGGTTGATCTTCTGTATTACCCAACAATGAACCAAATGTAGCTGTTGCCACGCCCAACATGAGAGTGGAGACAATAGAGACTTGGTTAAGAAGAGCCGTGTAATCGGACAAAATAGTTGTAATGCGTTGTTCTAGTTTTGTTAAATGAGAATCAATTTCACGAATGACGTTCGTTTGTAAACTTATCTCTTCAAATTCGCCTGTGATTTTTTTGGTAAACCGGTCACGCCCTTCTAAAAGGATAGTGGCTTCTGCGTCCACTTGACCCTGACGCAAAGATTGTTGTGCCTTAATTAAACTGTCGTGGCCCTGAATCAGGCTGTCATTTGCCTGTTTAGTGGATTGTTGGTGCATTTTGTAGGCTTGTGCCAGAGTCAATATACTGGAAATAGTGCCAACAATGGCCTCGTATGGTATTGACATTACTTTTCGTTATTGACCTTTAAATATTACATTTTCATGAACGACGACGATCTGTTATGTAAAGGTCAGATGAGATGATAAAACACATAGAGCCCATCTTTTGAGCATAATATTTAAATGAGAAGATTCCTTATTTTGTATAGGTAATATTGTCAATATCGTCTGTTCTGTGTTTCATGTATTCAAAAAATGATTGAAAATCAATTATATCTTGATCTGCCCCAGAAACAACTTTCATAAAAGCTTTGCATTTGCCAACTTCGTCCAGGCCCGAATACCACTCTATTTGCTCTTCGATACGCTTTGTTTCATTTAGTTGTCGAGTAGCCAATGCATTTTTATTTTTTTCAAGTTCTAAATTCAACAAGGCAAGCTTTTCAGAAAAGATACTGTCGAGTTTGTGACATTCACGCTCGTTATCTTTTTTCGTCGAAGAAAGGCGCGCCTCAAGTCTTATATTGCAATTTTTAACATGCAACTGAGCAATGTCAGTTAATTCATGAGAAGAGACACCCAAATTAGAGTCATTGTCGAGCTTGTCAAACAATAGGCATATTTGTCTGAAATTCTCCTTATCGTATCCTTCTGGACATTTAAGAACGTCTACACGATTTTTTGCATAAGATTGACCCATTATTGTTCTTATTCAGTTTGTATTTATAGTTATCTTTGTATTGTTTTATATGGATTGTTTTATATGGATTGTTTCAATCCATGTTCATAATCTTGTAATGTTTGCAACTCTTCCTCTGACAATGTTGAAAAATCATCCAAATGAATCGTCCCTCCCAAATATTGATTGGCACAAAACATAGCGTGTGCAAGAACTGTCCATCCATGTTTTGTCGGGTGTTTTTCTATATTTTCCACTACCTTTTGGACGAGTGCTTCGGCCGCTTGTTGGGCAATCTCTTCCAAGGGTGCCACTTCGTAGTTTAATATTGTCTCTGTTTTCCAACCGGAATCACCAGGTTGACATAAAACAATTTCTTTATTGTTTGACATCATGATGTGACTACGTTTGTGAGTACACATATATTTTTTGACTGCTGATCTGTGTCCAGTATATTGCACTCTTTGTGAATTCCAACATGAAGAAGGTTGACATTCGTGGCGTACATAGGGTTCGTTGTCCGTTGTAATATGAAATGGACTGTTCGAAGCATAAAAAGACTGCAATGGTGCCCACATTTTATGAACAACAACCGAATCGTTCTCTTTTAATCGGCACGACATTTCTGTTAATGAAATGTTTTGATGGGTGGTTGTCCAGGTCGTATTAGACCACAAAAATGATTCGAGTGTTTCCTTAATAATAAATCCCACCATTCCCGGGTTTTTATTTAAATATGTCGGTGAGTCTAATTTCCAAGCACCATTTGAACTTGCAACAGTGCATTTCATGCCTCTGTCAAATAAAAAACGTTCAATTACTTCGAAACTCCATTGACCCTTTTCGGGACAATAAACATCGACATTGTTTTGAGTTTCCTGAGCCAACCCCGCGGCAACATTGTATAGTTCCTTGGGGTTCACATCATACAGTAAATGTTGTAAACATTGCACACCACCTCTAGCCATTTATTGATAAATGTTCCTAACTTAAATATGTGCACCTGTCGCAAGTTTGTAATTTAGTCATATATATACATATGTTTTTTTGTATAAATGAGTACACGATCCCAAATTATCAAACATGTCATTCAAAAACATAGGGCCTCTGATGGGTCTGTTTTATCTGAACCACATGCCGCTGAAGTATGGGCCATGATGTTAGATACACGAAAAAACCAATACATATTGGAGATAATGCCCGCCGAAGGTAGAGAAAAGATGATGCCCGCCGAAGGTAGAGAACATGAATTAAGTAACGAAGAGATTGAACACCACAAAAAAACAAAAGAATCACTTTTAAAAGAAATCAAAGATAAACAAAAGGCATTGAAAAATATTGGTCTGTTTCCAGAAAATAGTTTAAATAGAAAGTTTATGATTTCAGAGCTTAAAAAACTACAAAATGAATATAAATTGATTGTGGAGTTAATACAGGCAGATGAAATGCTCAAGAAAAATAACAATGAAATCGAGAGTCTGGATACATATACACATAACGCAATCCATGCTACATTCGGTGACCAAGAAACACAGGATTCAATCGATATGCTCCAACTTTCTGCTGACTCTTGGGAAAGTAAAGTTGTTCAATATGAAAAAAAAATAAATCAACCGAATGGACAGCAGCGTCAGGAAGAACATATAAAACAAGACAAATCGATGTCTGTTGTTATGAAAGCATTGAAAAGTGCGTCTGCCATAATAGAGGCAGACGCACTTTTCACTACACTGGACGAGTGTCTTCAAAATGTCGCTAACCAATGGAATCAAAGACGAGAAAACAAAATATTGGAAGTCAAGTCAAAAGAAAACTTTCAAAATTCCAAACTTCGTGCTCTTCGCAAATGGTATGTGCATGAAATGAAGAGTGGGAGAGATATACCAACGGATAAAATCAAGGAGCAAGCGTCGTTACTCGGGATCGAAACAACTATCACGACAAAAATGATCCGTGAAAAGAAAGTTTTAAATATTTCTCAACTTCCGGCTTCTTTTGAAGCCGTTCAAACATTACTTCAAATGAGCGAGAAATATCCGTTATCATTGATACACACTTACTGTGCGTTTTTTGACAAACCCGATCCCAAAAAGTTAAAATACCGTTCAACTTTTGTGGATATCCCCATACAATATGACGATGTACACAAAGCTGACCAACACAAAGAATCCTGTTGTGGGCCATTGTTCTTAATGTCTAACCAGACACACGCACACACACAAAAATTATTTGAAGATGCTGAAACGTCAACACTACGGTTTTACACGATTTCGTACGAAAACGACACAACGGACGATGAGTTTGCCTATGATTGTGTCGAATTACGTGATTATTTACTAATGCAAATAGACAAACTTGGTATTTTTGAGAGAAACGATAGTTTTTACGACACGGTACTCGACGAAACATATACAAAATGGTATGGCGGAGACATTTCGTTCACAGAAATCCAGTTTGACCCACTGTTAGACTATATTAAGTCCAACCCGATCGTATTTTCGAAGATTGTGAATCCCGCTCATACACAACTTCCAGAAGAAGCAGCTAAGTATTTTACACCCACCATGGTCTATAACGCATTGAGTTATTTCAAACACTGGCAAGTACATCATTGTGAATTGCGCCATGGAATTGTTGATCTGGAAATTTTAAGTGAGTTTGACGATATGTACGCATCTTTTGGAACATTCGTACCAAAAGATAAGAATACACCAACTCATGAGTTTTTTAAATCACTTGGAATCGGTATTTTAAATAAAGTGAATGAATTTTGGGCATACGTGATGGAATCTACACTTTTAAAAAAAATCGGATGTATATTTGGCACACTAGTGGTTGTCGGTGTAAATATAGGACAATATGGATTAATAGGTAGTATGGTGGCTGGGGTAGGATCTGTCTCCGCGGCGATAACAGCAGGAGGGGCGATGATAATGGCAGCAGTCCCATCTCTTTCCACAGTGGCGATTGTAGCGATTGTTGGTGCATTTTTAACAGTTCTTGTGAAACTACTTTCGTATGTCATCGATTTAAATCCAAAAAATGACGAAAGTTACATGCAAATGTTTATGAGAATTTCCGGCGGACTGTGGAAAATAACCAAAACAATCTTTAAATGGATTTTTTCGAAATTTTGCACAGTTACAGGCAAAATCATGACCATGTTGGATGGGTTGTACCAATATTTTTCGAAGTTTTTTGCAGGGCCCGCGGAGGGTATTGTGTGGTTGGAGCAATGGATTTCACAGTTGTATACACACGGTATTCGCGATTTGAGATTTTTTCCAGGTCTACGCGCGCTAGTTGATATAGTGAATGTGTGTATGGGAACAACCATTGGTAAAAACGCCAGACGATTTGTTTCAAAAGCGGTCGGGAGTCTGAACAGTGTAGTCAATTTACTTAAGGCTGTTTGGAACGTGTTTTCTGCCAACGTTACCAAATATGCATTGTTTGCGACTAGTATCGAAAAAACGGCAGATATGACGCAATTGGATGTTGGAGCAGTTGTATACATGGGAGGACTTCAGGTAATATATGGTGTTGGATTTATTCAAAATATATATTGCGAATGGAAAGTCTTAAACGACGAAACTACCAGAGGTGAATGTGATAACAATTCAAAATGGTTAGAATCCATGTTTTACGCACAAGGGTATACGGTGAAGATGTACCAGATAGTCAGAATGGGATGGAGTGTCGGTTCTGGCTCGGCAATTATGCAGTTGTTTTGTATACCACTTGTCACAGGCGTGGTTACAGACTACATAGCTACTTCTGATCAAAAAGAAAAACATGAAACAGAGTTAAAAAAATACTTGTTGTTAGAAGACGAATGTGTTTGGCCAAGTTTCTCAGCCAAAAAACACGCCGCCGCCGCTTTAATTCCACAGTATTTACAATATGTTACCAAAACATTATGACTTGACGTTCGAGACGTATGGAAGATTATGGCCCATGTCCAAAAAAACAGTTGGACATGTGTCGGCAAAAAAGTGAATAATAAAATATTAATATGATATCGCGTGATTTTTATTGTAATCCGCCATGAAACCAATCCATGTAAAAATCGATGACTGGTATGTTTGTCGGTTGTATGTGTCTAAATATTTAGGTGCAAATGTGCTGAGATTTCCTAAATATTTAGACACAATCAACCGACAAACATATTTATATTACCTAAAAGATTATAAAATGCCCAAACGATTTCGAGAAGATGACGCTTCTGAAGCTCTCATACAACAAATGCTCCAAGAAGACATACAAACTACGCCAGAATCACTAGCTTCGGAAAAAATGGCCATTGAGATGACTTATGAGGATGCTATTGAAGGTATAAGCCGTGAATTTGGCAATCCAGATAACCTAGACGCGCGAAAGGCATTGATTTACAAACAAAAAAAAGAATACGAAGAAGGTCTCAAAAACGATAGACTTATACAATTGCAAGGACGAGCAGATAAACACCAACAAGCTACTGAAGAAGCAGCAGAGGCCAAAGAAATGGCAGAGGCTAGCGCAAAACGCCGGCGCGTTATTACCGAGGACATAGCCACTGTCAAAGAATTAGTAGACGAAACCTGTTATCGGAAATTAGGAAAAATTCGCCATCTTCAAAAAACTCTACTCAATAAAAAAGAAACATTTACACCAGATCAGCGCGAACAATATGATTTAGTAATTGAAGAATTAAAAAAGAAAGGACATCGTGTTTTAAAATAAGCAACCTTTGTTTGGCTTAACATTTACGACTATTGATCATGTGATTTTTTCGTTGTTTTTTAACGTTAATTAGAAATAATATAATTAGAAATAAAATAACGAGATACTCATAATATTCCATATTTTACATTGTAATGACTTGCGGCAGTCTGATTTAATATTATTCTTTAATTTGATGGTTTTTTTTTGGCATGTTTGACTATATAAGACATTGATAAAGACATATTATGATACGTAATATTACCAAAATACCTGTTGGAATATGTATTGATTTGGAAACAACTATTGCGGGAAAAATTCCAAATTCCGTAAGACCCGCTGGTCAAAAACGTTTTGAAACGCGTATTATAGAAATAGGTGCAGTGCATTGGACAGATACAAAGAACCGTTTTATGCGCCTAGTAAACCCGATTGACACAAAACTGGACACCGGATTACAATTAATATCCCATCTTGAAGCCATCTATCAAAAACCGAAAGCTACCTTGAATTTTTGGTCAAAAGTACTTGTTCGACGAAATTCTGTCGATCGTTCCATGTTTCAAAAAGAAGAATCTCCCAATGTTTGGCTGGCCAGAAACCTCGAATACAGAGCCGACGACTTTGTGCGATGGTTTAATGGTGCTCATGGCCCAGAATTCGTGACCGAACAACAAGCATTGTCCGATTTATTCGATTGGACAGGATCCCATTGTTGGTTGGCACATAACGGTAATTCATTTGATTTCAAAGTATTGCAAGGATGTGCCTTACGCTCACAAATGTCTCAGCCAAACATTAAAACATATGACACATTACATTTATTTCGAAAACATTTGCCCGGACACAAATCATATTCACAGCCCATTTTATATGAAAACATATTCTCAGAAAAATACAATGCACATGTTGCCATCGACGACGCATTGGCGCTCGCTAAACTATGTAAACATTGCAATGAACAATCTATTCATCAGTGGATTGCTCCAACTGCGATCAAGAAGGGAAAGAAATCAAAAGTTTCCATGGATTTGTCATTCGCTACAAAAAAACACACAAAGACACCGCAAAAATTACAAGATTTGGAAGGTGTTGGGCCCAAAACTGAAGCTTCTTTTCGGCGACAAAATATAAAAACGGTCGAACAATTATTTGAACGATACAAAGAAGGTGGGCGACAATGGTTGGGTACATTAATTCCATTTGGAGCATCGTCCAAAACGATAGAAAAATCTATTCTAAATATTAATCGTTAATTTACGTTTGTGGATCCATCTACCGTTAAATCACCAGTAATATGCACATCACCATTTTCGTCCTTTAAGACACAGTTATCTTTAATATATTGTAATAAATCATCAGTTCCTGATATTCCGACTGATCCAGCTACCAATAAATCACCATTTATCGTGAAAGTTGGATTGGAGGTTGCACCTGTATCTGCTGGCGCACTAACAGTAACCGACCTGGTTATAGAGTAGGCGGTATTCCCGGCTAAATCAGTTACACTGTAAGTCACAATATAAGTCCCAACTACATTAGTGTTCACAATACCAGTAACTACTACACTATTTGTCAAATCCCCATCAAAGTTGTCTACAGCCGTCGCGCCATTTTCTACATAGGTATTCCCCACTTCTACAGTCACTGAGGCGTCACCTATCAGAGTAATCACTGGAGGTGTCGTGTCCGCATACACTTTAATAAAAATCATAGCGAAAAAAATGAGAAGTTTCATTTATTCCAAATAAAAATAGTCTTATATACCTCATTACCGATTTGGTGATGTTGATTAAAATAAATCAACAATGTGGTTAATAATAGTTATACAGTAAGTACCCAGTATTAAGCATACCACTATTAAGCATATGAGGGTCTCAAATCAGATTTTTTCGCTAACAGCACACAAGTAAACCCATACTGAAAATTAAGCATATGAGAGTCTCGCCAAAATTAGGTATATGCTTAATACTGGGTACTTACTGTTCCGTTATTGTTCCAGTTACCGTTAAATTACCGGCAATATTCACATTACCATTTTCGTCCTTTAAGACACAGTTATCTTTAATATATTGTAATACATCATCAGTTCCTGATATTCCGACTGATCCAGCTACCAATAAATCACCATTTATCGTGAAAGTTGGATTGGAGGTAGAGTTGACTGCACTACGAAGTTTTAATTTTTTTGGTGCGAAAAGACTGACAGATCCATCTTCACTTGTGGTAAATTGGGGATGACCTTCAACAGTTAAAGCCAAACCTTCAACAGTTAAAGCCAAACCTTCAACAGTTAAAGCCAAAGCACCTAAAATAATATATGTTAAAGTAAACATTTTTATTTAAAAGTAACGACTTAAATAGTATTAAAAAAACAATTCGTATCGTCACCTTCGGGATCGTCACCAGCCTCGTTCGTTCCACCACCAGTACATGCCATACAGTTTCCATTTAAAACAAATTCGTTTACAGCACATGCACATGCCGTGTTAGCACCAACAGATGTGACAAAGGCTGCATTTTTGGAACCGCCGGGACATTCATAACAATCGTGATCATTTTCTTTAATAAAATGATTATTAAAATTACATCCAAATCCCAAGACTTCAATTCGATCTTGTAGGTTTTTGATTACAGCTTCAACATCTCGAAGACCACCAAGATCAAGGCTTCCTGTTATGGTTTGATCAGAATCAACATGTAATTTACCATTCACATTTAATGATGACGCAATAGATAAAGCAGATAACAAGACAAATATTTTCATTTAGACAAATGGATATGTATTAAATAGTATTTTTGTGTTATATTGTTTGAATGGAGTCACAAGCGTGAAAGTCTTCTTCACACCTGCAAACTTATCTAGTCTCAATTTAAGAGTCTATATACGTTTTTATATCCACACACATTTAATTTGCCCGACACTGTGTGTTCGTTGGTGATTCATTCATTGACCACAGCAAGTTCATTTGTCTAAAGCAAGTTCATTTGTCTAAATATTTAGGAATTTAGCAGTATATATTTGATAAACTTTCATCAATGTCACATTTTGGTTACAAAGTAGAAAAGGGTAAGCCCATCATCAAAAAAGTTCCAGTCGAGCCACCGATGCCCGTAACGACACCACATTCAAGGGCATTTATGCGCCAAGAGAACGAAAATGGCTCGGGAATGTATTTCAATGACCGAAAAATAGCATTCGAAGATGCCACACAACAGTGGCTTATTTTATACGAATCAAAGGAATTGAAATTAATGAATGAAGGCTCTAAATATTTGGATGTGTTTGAAAAAACAGTCGAGGACGAAATAACTGGGGATGACGACGAAACAAGTAAAAAAAATATTTCTCGAGCCATTCAACGCGAACTAGACGAGGCTTCTGTAAAAAAAGCCACGCATGTGATTGAATTCTCCGCAGCCATTTATAAAGACGGTCGTATGATATTAGAAAGTGTCTGTCGTACAACAGGAATATCTGCACGCCGGGGGCGGTTTTACATCGTACCGGCAATTCACCGTAAAAGATTTTTTAAAACAGAAACAGTTACAAAAAAACAGTATCCGTTGATGCGCCAGTGTTCAGACGACATAACAAAAACTTCTGATTTTAGAGTGTTATGCCGTCCCATTCAATCCAAAAGTATAGACATTGTGTTCGTTGTCCATCATAAAAGCATTCGCCTTACATTACCGCCCATTATTGATAAAAAAACGTACTGGGATTTGATCAAAACTCCGAACGTGTTACTGTTTAAACAAAATAAGACTACCACAAGTAAAGTATAATTGATATTATTTAAATAATTATTTTTATAAGCTGTTCTATGGTTTGTGTTTGAAATTAAATTTGAACTTAGAGTTGCGTTTGCGTTTGCGTTTGGGCTTGGGCTTGTGTTTGCGTTTGGGCTTGTGCTTGTGTTTGGGGTTGCGTTTGGGCTTGTGCTTGTGTTTGGGGTTGCGTTTGTACTTGTGTTTGGGGTTGCGTTTGGGCTTGTGCTTGTGCTTGTGTTTGGGGTTGCGTTTGGGCAAAGCCCGTTCAGAAAGACGCCGAAACTGGGGGTCGTAAACAAAATTGTTGTCGCGAGCAACATAGTTGTCGTGAACAACATATTTGTCGGAACCGACCTCACAGTTTCCGTCGATAGCACAGTTGGCTTCAGGACAACATTTACTATCGACGGAATCTAGGTCACTGAAACAATTCAAGCAGTTAGCGTCGCAAGATTTTGTTCCTTCGTCATTAAAAAAACAATATCCAACTGGGCCTGTACAATTTGCATGGGTTGAACACGAATCTTCACCATCATCACCATCATAAAATAAACATTCCCAACCGTCACCTATAAAATTACAATATCCTCCATCGCCGCAATCCAGTGGACAATCTTCACCTATCACTGGATCACAGTCACCCCAGTCCAATTGACACGCATCATTGTTACATTCATTGTTACATTGACCATTACCTATCAAATTCCAAGGACAACCTGTTGCACAATAATCCTCTGGAATATTTTCTCCCTCTGGAATATCACAGTCACCACCGTCGAAACTACACGCATCATTGTTACATTCATCGTTACATTGACCATTACCTATCCAATCTAAAGGACAACCTGTTGCACGGCAATCTGCCACGTCACAGCATAATATGCCGCCCATGGCACTGGCATAATCCGCTGAGTCGTTCGAGCATAAGTAATCGTCACCGCAGCAGTAGTCGTCGTCGTCGTCGGCACATGATTTGTCGACGTCGCAGCATGTCGAATTGCTTACACCATCAAAACACGTGGCATTTACTACTTTTTTACATACTCCATGCTCTTCATCGTTATCACCTCCATCACATTCACCCCAGTCTCAATGACACGCTTCATTGTTACAATCATTGTTACATTGACCATCACCTATCCAATTCCAAGGACAATCTGTTGCACACTCACCTTCACAGTCACCACCGTCGAAACTACACGCTTCATTGTTACATTCGATGTTACAGTTGTCATCACCTGGTACCATCCAATCCGGATTGCAATCCGGTTCACGCTGCGCGCATTCCAAAGATGTTCCATTACAGTCACCACCATTAATTTTACCATCTACTACAGTGCCATTGTCGAAACGACACGTTTCGGTCAGACATGTCCCTTTATCACACCATCCATCACCTATCCAATTCCAAGGACAATCTGTTGCACACTCACCTTCACAGTCACCACCGTCGAAACTACACGCTTCATTGTTACATTCGATGTTACATTGACCATCACCTGGTACCATCCGTATTGGATCGCAACCTGGTGCACATTGACAAAATGTCCAGCTAAAGTTACGGGCATTCTCAGTATGACCAGAGCATTTTTTTGGACAACAAAAATTAGCTGTTTTATCTATGGGCAGCGTCATTTTTGTTATCACTCCAGCAAAGAAAGTTGTATTAAGGTTTAGAGCACAGTTAGCACAGTCTAAGCACTGAGAAGACTTAGGTTCGAATTCTGTGTAGTTAATACCATCATCATCTACTCGTGGTTCTGATGTCAAATGGAATGCACAATACTCACTGTTATTGACACAACCTTCATCTTCACCAATACATGCATATTCTGAAGAATCAAAAAAAGACTCGTAGTTCATACACTTTCCATTTTTGCAAAATTGAGGACAATCGTCGGTGCAAGAACATTCGTCATGGTCTTGACATTCACGAGAAGACTCATCAGATTTAACAAAGTTGGAAACCCCGCCAGTATGACTACAATTGCATGAGTCTTTATATTCTGTCTTTAATTCTAAACACGAGTAATTTTGGCTAGTTTGGCTAGAAACCAATAGAAAAGTTGAGAATAATAAAATAAAAATAGGAACGAATATTTTCATTTATCCGTATTACGTTCTTTGTATAGTGATTTTTTTTTTAAATAGTTAGAGCCAGTTAAAAAAATGGATGTTTATTTAGTGACAAATGTAGGTCATTTGAATGTATATTAC
>Ga0114997_10001433_pt1 | contig 19871 bp, 14 predicted proteins | sample ArcticOcean_MG_C_2_FD_87045 | JGI IMG/M metagenome (GOLD analysis project Ga0114997, IMG submission 87045) | Marine microbial communities from western Arctic Ocean - ArcticOcean_MG_CB4_136 | ecosystem: Environmental > Aquatic > Marine > Oceanic | place: Arctic Ocean: Canada Basin | collected...
CTGAGGCGACTTCCTTGCGCACTTCGGCCGTTCTGCACGCTTTTGGTAACCACGCGATGTGCACGAATGGCATTTATTGTTGTTCGTAAACTTGTGTTGCGTGTCAGTCCTAATAAGTACTCGGAACTTTGGGAAAAAGTCTGACGTTTTGTAGTCATTTTTTTTCGGCTGCTTCCCTGTACTTATTCTATACGCTTTGATTGCGGTTGTCTGTTCTCTCATTATAGTAATAAAGAATACGAAGAAGCGTAACAGTAACAGTGTCAGAGGGAATAGAAAGAGAGATTTAGAAAGATGAAGGTGAAAGTCATCAGCCGGATCGAGGAGGAGTACACTCGGGAGACGAAATCGGAAGCGATTAAAGTGCACCGCAATTTAGACCCACGGTTACGACCGATGCACCGAGCGACGGAGTATAAACGGGCCTTGAACGCGACAAAGTTAGATAAAGTGTTCGCGAAACCATTTTGTGGCGCGTTTGAGGGACATTCGGACGGGATTTTGTCCCTCGCGAAGAATACGCAGAACTTGAAACAGATGGCGAGTGGAGCCGCCGATGGGGAAATACGAGTTTGGGATTGTCCGTCGAGGAAAGCGCTGAGGATTTTGAATTCACATTCCGGGGCCATACGAGGATTAAGTTTTGATAGGACCGGAGGGAAGTTAGTGTCGTGTTCGGACGATCGATTGATACGGATTTGGAACGTTCCAGAGGCTGAATTAGGAGAACTCGGGAGTCGCGAGACGAGACGGGAGGAACGCCCGGCGATGGTCATCGCCGGAGAAAGCGCGTATAGAGACGTGGATTGTCACTGGGGAAAAGATATGTTTGCCACGGCGGGGAACTGCGTAGATTTATGGGATATGAATAAAGATGCGCCGGTGAGCTCGTTCGAGTGGGGGTGCGATACGGTGTTGTCGGTGAGGTTTAATCCTGCGGAACCTGAGATTTTCGCCAGTTGCGGCAGCGATCGGTCGATTGCTTTATACGATTGCCGAACGAATACGCCGACGAGGAAACTCATCATGCAAAATAAGTGCACAAAATTGTGTTGGAACCCGATGGAGGCGTTTAACTTCACCGTCGCGAACGAGGATTGTAACTTGTACAGTTACGACATGCGGAAATTGAACGTGTCGACGTGCGTGCATAAAGATTTCGTTTCCGCTGTGTTGGACGTGGATTACTCGCCGACTGGGAGGGAATTCGTAGCCGGTTCCTACGACAAGAGCATTCGTTTGTTCGACTTTAACAGCGGTCACTCGAGAGATTGTTATCACACGAAACGAATGCAGAGAGTGTTTTGCGTGAAATTCAGCATGGACGGCACGTACGTCTTTAGCGGTTCGGACGATTTCAACGTCCGATTATGGAAAGCGCACGCGAGCGAAAAGGTGGGCACATTACTCCCGAGAGAAAAACGAAAAATGCAGTACAACGAAGCGTTGAAAGATCGATTCAAGCACATGCCTGAAATTAGACGCATTGCAAATCACAAACACGTCCCGAAATCGATTCATAATTCAGCCAAATTGAGACGAACGATGACTGACGCTCAAACCAGGAAGAAAGAAAGAAGAGTGGCGCACGCGGCGCCAGGCGCGCATAAGAAGGAGTTCAAACCAATGAGGAAAGAGAGAATCGTCGAAGAGTTGGAGTAATTACTTTTCGTAGTAGGAGAAAGATATTAGAATGCTTAGAAATAGAGCTGTTACATATAACAAGAATGTATAATAATACAAACGCTTTTAACGCGCGTGGTTTAATAATGAATCAAAACTCACGTCTTTCGAAGATTATCCAATCTCGCTTGTAAATCGTCGTCGATTCCACCGTTGTTGTTGCTATTCTCGACACCACCACCTATACTTCCCGCATCTTCTAAAACCGCTTCTTTTTTCTCCTCTTGAACTACTTCTACCTTCTTCCCTTCCCCGGCTTTACTCATCGGAACGCTCACCAAATCCCCGTTCACGGCGCACCCCAACTCGTCCAATACCGCATTCACCAACTCCTCGCTCTCCTCATCTTCCCCTTCCTGTTCGAACGCGTCGTCTAACGCGTCTCCCATGGTTTCCGTCGTCATCTCCATCTTTTCGTTTTGCTTCTCGAATTCTTTCATAATCTGCGCGATGGCCGGTAAGTTCAATTTTTTATTCATCTGTCCCATGGCTTTGGTCACCCCTCTCATCGCGTCCGCCATCGCTTGCGTGCTTTTCAGCGTCTGCATCCGTAACGACACACCTTGCAGTTGCGATTTTAGCGCGTAAAACTTCGTGATCGAATGTCTCGTTCGCACTAAATCTTTCGCCATCACTTTGACCGCCCCGAGTTGATTCGCTTTCGCCGTGCGTTTGATTTCCAGAGTCAATTTTTTCTCCTGATTTTGCATCTGCGTTCGCTCTCGATCCAACTCTCGAATAGATTTGTCCAAAGTTCGTTTGTGTTCGCGAAGGATCTCGGACGGGGTTTTTTTATTCTGGAATAACGACCACATATTAAGATGATGATGATATTGATCAGAACTTTTCAACAAACAACAACGAACTTTTAAAACGCGCGTTTATATGTGTGGTATACAGCAGAGAATTATGAATGAAGAATTCAGGTGGCGGGGTGCCTTTGTGTGAAAAAAGTAAAAAGGAATAACTTGCGAAATAATACCTAACGCGGATGAATAATGTATTAAAAATGGACACTACAACAACTCGCCAAAAGAGCACGAATAATAGCGGCAGCGGCGGCGTTTTGAACTATTATTACGCGGGAGTAAAAATTCGTCGAACGACGACGTCTTTTAACTTTTCGTACGCCAAATCGAGATCGTCGTTGACGATGATGGCGTCGAAAAACGCGCTCCCTAACTTTTCACCTCTTTCGATTTCTTTCGTCGCGTTTTGCATGCGTTTCGTGACGGCTTCTTCGGTTTCGGTGCCGCGACCGCGCAAGCGCCGCTCGAGTTCGGGAATCGAGGGCGGTTGGATGAAGACGTACGCGCAGTCCAATTTGCCGCTGTTTTTGACGATTTCCGCGCCTTGGATGTCGATGTCAAGGATGCAGCAAACGCCTTTGGACGCGACGTCGTCGACGGCTTTGAAGGAGGTGCCATAGATGTTTAAGTGGACGTTCGCGTGTTCCAGAAATTTTCCGTCGGTGATTTCTTGTTCCATGAGAGACTTTTCGACAAAGTGATAGTGGACGCCGTTTTCCTCCCCAGGTCGCGGGTCCCGGGTCGTGTGCGAGACGCTAAACCCGAACGAATTCGGGTGGTTTTTGTTCAGTTTTTCAATCAGAGTACCTTTCCCGACGCCAGATGGACCGACGATGACTAAAGGTTTCACCCGAGTTCCCCCGGAGGAAGTAGTAGTGGCAGACATGTTCTCGTCGACGCGCGCAGCCGTCCTCGCGCTTTGTATTTGTCGTCGTTGGTGTACTAAAGATACAAACGGGTTTTTACCGCGCTGTTGCCGCTGATAGTGTTGATTCCTCGTCAAAGGAACAGACGACGAAACGGAGGAAGAGCGATGAATGTTGTTCAAAATCGCGCTCGTCCAAGGAGCAGTAGTATTCTTATTATTATTATTATTATTATTGATGTGACGGAGGATGAGGTGGTGGAATAAACCCGATTCTCGCGTCAGTCGTCGGCCTTTGCAAGAGAGGATGGTGCGCGTTCACGAAGCCTCCGTCGTCGTCGCCGTCGTCCAAGCCGGAAGATGATGGGCCTTGGAGAGCGATCTGCTGTTTCAGTCTTTCCACGTGCGCTCTGCGCGAGTCGTCGTACTGTTTTAGTTGAGGAAGAGAGAGAGAGAGAGAGAGAATACGTTTAAACGTAAGAAGAAGATTCAAAATGGAAACCAACGCGGAAACGGAAAGAGAGAGATCACGAAGAAAACGACGAGAAAAAGAAGAACGAACGACGGAAGCTTCGTCGCTTTTTTTTAGTCTGTACCTCCTCTTGTCGGTCTTCCGGTTTCACTTCTATTCGAGAAGGTCGTCGATTGAGCATGTGATGATGAGAAAAAGTGGCGCTTTAAGGAAGAGAGAAGTGACCACGAGTGAGAAAATTTTCACGAATAACACCAGACGTAACGAACGCACACGCGCGTGCGATGAGAAATAATAATAACAACAACAACAACAACACTATATATATATATATATATTATCTGCCTTGCGCGATCAACTCTCTCGCGGTCGCGATGTTCTTATTCACAATTTCCACTCTCGCGCTCGGCAACGGCGCCAATCCGTTGTTCGCAAAGTGGCCCAACAACTGATTCACCGCGTTGTACATGCTTCTTCCGGACGCTTGCTTACTGGAGCCACCCGGGCAATATCTCCCGGTCCAGTCGTTCGCTTTCTTTTGCAACTGCTTAATCGCAGGTTCTCTCGCCGTCGAGTATAAATCCATCGCGAACAACTCGTCCATGGCGTCCGCCAACTGCAGCGTATCCGCTTGATACGCGGTTAAATCCGTGTTTCTCCCCGCCGTCGCCGCCGCGGATGTTTTCATCGATTTTTTCTTGTCCGATTTCGTGTTGTATTCCGCGTCGTTCAAATACGCCCCTTTATCTTCCGCCAACGCTTTCATGCGACACTCCGTGCCTTCGTCGCCGACTGGGCACAGAATCTCGAATTGTGATTTCGAAAAGGTGGCGTAAGCAGGTTGGACATTAAAAACCGATTGACTCGTGGAAAGGACGACGACGACTGATAAGGCGCTGGAGAATAAAGCTCTCCCCATCATTTTCGTCGTGTTTTTCTCGCTCTCTTCCGAGAACACGTGATCATCACCGCGGTGGTGGTTCCTGATTTTGATGATGCGCTTCTTTCCTTTCGCCGATGATGCTTTTGATGATGCGCTGGTGATGATGTTGTTGTTGTTGTTGCCGATACAAAAGACGCTCGTTTTTTTTCCTCCTCTTCCTCTCGTCGTAAAAGAAGAAGAACTGCTCGTTTTGGTCGTGTGTGTAAAGGAGGAGGAGGCGAAAAGGCAGCAGCGCGCTTCGTTCGTGTGCGTCATCATCGAGGATGATGTAAACATCGTCATCCTTTATTTGTAAAAACGTGACGTGTTATTTTGGTCCGTGTTTTTGTGGCTCCTTTCGTCTTTTTCACACGTTGCAAAATGATCTTTTTTCGTCCGTGTTTTGCCACAAAAAAGAAGAGTCTTTCTGTTGCTCTTTATTTCTGTGTGTTGTGCTTCTTAGTAACAAAAAAGAAGAAGAAGAAGAAGAGAGAGTTTGAGAGAGTCTTCGAGACGACGCGCGGGGCGTTCTCTGTTCGCACCACCACCACGTAGGAGGAGCGAGAGAGAGAGAGAAAGAGTAGAGTAAAAACGGAAAATTTCGTTACGTCTCCATTTAAATACAAGGAACAATATTATCCTCGAAAGAGCAGTTCGTGTTGTTAAAAAGAAGAGAGAGAGAAAGAATAAAGAATAAAGATGCCCCCCCTCTCTGCGGTCGGCGCCAGCGGTGGTGGCACCATCGTCGCGCAAAAGTTGGTGGTTCCGTTTCAGTCTAAGTTGACCGTTGCGCTTTGCCGCGCGCTGGTGAAGTGTTCGAAACGATTCGAGGTACAAATCCAAAGGCTGGGTTTAGATTCGCTGCCGGAGACCGAGCTGACGCTGTTGCGGTATCTCTGTCCGAGCTATCTGAAGAGCTTGCAGTTTTCCTCGTCGTCTTTGACGAATGAAGAAGGTGAAAGCGAAAAGTCGTCGTTGTCGTCTTCGACCGCGCCGCTCGCGGGGCAATCTTCTTCCGCGACTCGAGAAGAAGGAGAAGACAAGGACGAGGACGACGAGAAGAAACATAAACCGGCGAGCCACTTACTCCGACGAGACATTCTGAACGAGTTCCGGAAACCTTTGGTGATAAAAAAAGGTGACGCGAAACGAGCTTTTGACAGAAGGATAGATGCCGCGATCGGCGTGCTCTCGACGCTGAACGAGAGAACGGCGTTGTTGGAAAAGACGCCGGCGAAAGCGAGATCTACGTGCGTGACGAACGGCGTAAGGGTGACGGCGAGTTCGAGTTTAATTCCCGAGCAGAGTTCTCCAAGAGAGCAACGGTTCGTGTACGCGTATAACGTGAGAATTGAGAACGAGTCTATGACAGAACCGGTGCAGTTGATTTCGCGACGGTTTGAAATCACCGACGAGAACGGAGGGAAAGAATTCGTCGACGGGCACGGGGTGATTGGCAAGCAACCAGTTTTAGGCGTCGGAGAGAAATTTGAATACACGAGTGCCGTGCCGTTGAAGCACCTTAAAGGTCAGATGACGGGCGGGTATTTGATGGCGTCGCAACAAACCGGGAAAGTATTCGAGGCAAAGTTGGAATCTTTCGCGTTGAAACCGCAAGAACCGAAGAAGGCGAGAGAGGAAGCGGACGCGGAGGCGTCGAAAGTAACGACGACGACTGGCAGAGGAAGAAGGAGTCGCGTCATGTAAAAAACATGTATAAACTGTAAAATAGAATCCAAAATTGGTCAATTGTCGAAAGAGAAAGAGAGAAAGCAGTGCAGACGCGTCGCGAGATCGAGTTGTTATTCATTCATGTAGTCATTCATTCATCACAATAAAGTTGAAAAGTTTTCACACGCTACGAGTTAAAAGGACTCCTCGACACCACAAAGAAAACACACGGGTGCAATAAACATACACAAATGCACAGCATCACGACTTCACCAGCGTTCTTCAAAACATCACCATCACCTTCCTCTTTTCTGTCTTCTTTTTCGGGGAAGCGCAAGGGTGTCTCGCGACGTTTTCAGATGGAATCGTCGACTCGAGTCGAGTCTTCCTTTTCCGCTTCTTCTTCCTCTTCCTCATCATCATCTGACTACGATATGTTACAAGCCATGTGCGAAGCGGTGCAATTATGTGCAAAGCTAACCTCAAAGACGCAAAAATTGTTGGAGTCTTCCGACCAAGTCTCGAAATCGGACGATAGTCCGGTCACGGTGGCAGATTACGCCGCGCAAGCGGTGGTTTCCTACGTGTTGGAACAGAAATATCCAGACGTGGCTTTGTTAGCCGAGGAAGACGCGAAAGCGTTGAGAGGAGGAAGCAAAGAGGCAAAAGGACTTTTAGAGAAGATTACGGAAATCACCAACGATTGCGTGTTTGGTGACGATGTGTCTGAGTACCTTTCCCGAGAGGAAGTAGCGCGATTGATTGATCGCGGGAACCACGAAGGCGGGAGCGAATCAACATTTTTCGTCTTGGATCCCATCGACGGGACGAAAGGATTTATCAACCAGAGACAATATGCTATCGCGCTCGGGTTGTGCGAGAAAGGGAAGGTTGTTGGAGGTGTGTTAGGGTGCCCGAATATGCCTATGACAAAGATACCGGAGGACGTGGACGCGTTGGAGACGGAGAAACCAGGAGTGATTTTCGCGGCGTATGAAAATTTTGGGTGTAAGTACGCCGCGATGGACGCGAAGGAACCGTTAGGAAAGGATAGTTTTATCGCGACGAGCGATCAATTTGTAAAGTGCGGGAAAGATGGTGCGAGGTATATGGAATCGTGGGGGGATTCCATTGTCGCTGATCACGCGTTTACGAACGCTTTGAGCGAGAAGGTTGGAATCACCCGGAAAGCGCTCCGGATTGATTCACAGGCAAAATACGGGAGTTTGAGCAGAGGAGACGCCCATATTTATTTAAGATTCCCGCCGAAAACGTACAGAGAGAAGGTATGGGATCATGCAGCTGGTGCGATTATAGTATCAGAGTCTGGTGGTGTCATTTCCGACGCGGCTGGAGTACCGCTTGAATTTGGAAAGGGGAGGTTTCTCGACATCAACGGAGGGATCGTTGCGAGCTCAACTCCAGAGTTGCACGAACAACTGCTGAAAGCGATTGCAGATTTGCGGTAAAAAAGGATTACTGTAGCATTGATTGTGATGATAGTAACAATGAATAATAGGTGTAATACAGATACCGTACATGGTAGATAAATTTTGAATACAATTGTGTACAATTTTTAATGTTTAAGTTGAACTTCCTCGCGCGGGATTTCATTCGTAATAATAAATAAACAGATGACCTCTTCACGGTGTTATGTTTTCTGTGTCGCGTTTGTTTCTTTCTTTCGCGGGGCTTTGAGGTTTAAGACCCATCACGGAGTCAAAATTGTTTTTCTTCTTGTTCATATAGGTGAGTGCGACTTCACTCTCATCTCGAGCTGCATCGGGGTAATCAAAAATTCCGCTAAGCGATATTCCGCTGCTCGGCGTAGCTTGCTTTGCTCCGACCGTTTTCTCTTTCGGCGTGACGGCCGCTTTATCCGTAGCAGTAGCAGAGCTCTTCTTCGCGTTTGAGTTTATGTCGTTGTCTTGATTACCGAACATATCAGCCGGGAATAAGTTTTCGAAGAAGTCTACTATGGCGTCGAAACCGTTCAAATCTTTTTTTGCCTCTGGTATTATCGGCCGCAAACGCTCCTCAAAGGCTTGCACCATATCATCGTAACTTTTACCTCCTACACCTTGTCCTACATCCACACACTTAGTCGCCAGTTTGCGCAAATGCCCGAAAAACACCAACATTGCAACTTCTTCTCGAGAAATACCGGTGAAAACGAACGTTTTATGATCCCCGTATTGACTTCTGTTTTCCAAAAATTTCTCCGGAAACTCGCTCCAATGAATAAGATCCAAAGAATTCGCCCCGGTATAAATGTGTTCTAAAAGCTTGTACCCATCGTTAAAGCTCTTTTGATTATCGTTCGTGTTGATAATAGTAAAGTTCTTCGCCCAGACTGAGTTTGATTCCCGTGGCGTTATGAACATGTGCTTGGACCAGTTCTCAAAGGACAAATCCCACGTGCTCAGAACCCAAGGTAAGAAGAACGTCCAAAACGCCGCTATCGGCGCCTGCATCTTCAAGAATGCGTACATAGAGTAACTGAAATAAAAGCCGACGACAGTTTTGAGCGCATCTTTTACGCTTCTGTTCTTATACACCCACAAAGTGAGCTCGATCGGGCCGAATACGGCATTTCGAATCCAATACATAATAAATTGCGATATCGAGTCTCTTTGATACTTACTCGTGGATGCTAATACTTTCGCATTTCTCACTCGATCTTGGTCTTTATCGAACGCGCACTCATCCGGCATCACTGCGCTTCGGTGGAAAAAATATACCCCACTGGGCACACCAAACGCTGGCGCCAACAAAATCGACGGAACGCGGTTCAAAAATCGAGCAGTTTTCCCTTTAAATACATCGTACTTTGAAAACTTACTCAAAACAGACATGAATTGTTTCCCAAACAAAGCGCGCGTGACTACCAACCACACGAATCCAACAAAGTGATCTCTCTTGCGATTTTTCAACTCATCGATGTTAATTACCGTCACTAAAAGGAAGATGCTCAACGGTAAGTACACGCAAACGCTCGCCAGCGTCTCCACCAACGGCCAGTCTCTCTCGTCGCACAACAGTTGCGTTTTGATTTTATCAGCCACAAAATCTGGAATAAATTTAACTCTCCTCTCTTTTCTCTTCTTTGTTTGGTCTTTCATCAATACGGTGGTGTACGTCTTGTCGGCGTTGGTCACATACCCGACGTAATTTGGTTCCGGAAACAAATTGTTCAGGAACGAAAACGGCGAGTTTTGTTTTTGTTCTTCTTCTTTTTCCCCTTTCTTGCCGTTCTCGAAACTCAGTTTTCGCAACGGTGATTTTTTTCCCTCTTTCTTCGTTCCGTCCGTACTCGGCGGCGGCGTCGAAGGTGTTTTCGTCTTTGTCGTACCGTTCTTCGCTGATTCTGGCACCTTCAATTCTTTTTCCGGTGTCCTCTTTTTCTCAATTGGAGAGGACGGTTGAAACAGTTCTTGGAACGCTCTCAACGGCGAGTTGTCCACCTCTCCTTTCTTACCATCGTCGTCGCTCGTGGTAACTTTCACGAGTCGATAGTTGATTATATCGTATCTCGTCTTTCGAAAGACATCCACTCGCTTCTTGAACCACCGGACGAAAACGAAAGTCAAATGAATTGCGATAATTAAGAGCAGCAACGAGCTGAAATAAAACAAAGCCAAAGAATCGAGGGATTGCAATTTCGTCGCCAACTCGACCAAACGAGAATCAGTGGTGCGAGGGACTCTGTTCTTCTTATAAAAGTCCGTGTCTTTGACGCTGTCTAAGATGAAAATCATGACTCTCTCGAAACGCCGGTCTTTCTTTTCTCTCTCCACAGCGCGAAAGATTTTTCTTTTTTTGTGGTGATGAATTCTTATTTTTTGTGCTTTCTGTCCCCTTTCCACGTTTATCATCGTCAAGCTATGAATAATATTAATATAACCTATATAATACAAACTCTCGCATCTCGTCTCATTCCTCTCTCTCTCTCTCTCTCTCTCTCTCTCTGCGCTTTCTCACTTGCTCACCGCGGAAGAAGACGCACTTTCCAACCCAGACGGTTTCATGTTCCCCGTGACTTTCATTTTATCCGCGGCGGCTTTGTAATACTCGCTCGGGTCCATGTGTTCTGCACCTCCACCTTCGCTCGGGTGAAACGGTTTCTCGGTTTCTCGAAGCCATTTTTCTCTCCCACCTTGCTTTTGCCAGAAATTGTTTTGCGTTTGAGAGACGTCCCACATCATTTTGAGGTGGTCGGGTAACGCCGCGAGCGTGGAGGCGGCAATGGCGCCGGACGCGGCGACGGCGGGGACGCCGACGCCGGGGAAGACAGAGTCACCGCACCGCAAGAGTTTCGGGATGGGGGTTAACACGCCCGGTTGCGGGATGTTTGGTAACGGTAAGACGTCGAATAAGTTACCGCCAGCTTGTAAAGCCGGACCATACGTACCTTTGTGGCGTCGTAAAAACCGTTGGTGCGTCTGAGGGGAGGCGTAAATTTCAACTTCCACGCGTTCGCGAATGTCCGGGATAATGCGCTCGATAGTTTCCCATAAAATTTCCGCCCGCTCGCGTTTGAAATCTTCGTAATCTTTTGTGCCTCTTTGTTTTTCTTTCCAAATGTCGTACGGTTCTGAACCAGCGGTGTAGACGTGAATGATGTGTTTCCCTTCGGGCGCGACTTCAGGGTCTAACACGGTTGGGATGAATATAGTCACCACGTTTTGCGGATCACCCAACGGACGATTCCAATCTCGAATGCACAAGTGCGAGGGATCTAAATCCGGTAACCCGGTCGCGTCAATACCTAAGAATAAATGCATGATGGACCCGAGCGCTGGAATTTCAGACATCTCTTCCTTCCACTCCACGGAACGGTCCAATTGTTGCGCTTTCAAAACCTCCGCATCCGGTAACATAGGTACGGTATCCCAAATAGTCGCGTTGGACACCACCGCATTTCTCGCTTTTATCACTTTTCCGTTTTTTAATCGCACGCCTTTCGCTTCACCATCTTGGACGATAATCTCTTCCACGTGCGATTTCAATTGCAGCTCTCCGCCAAATTTTTCTAAACAATACGTCAACTTATCTACGACCGCTTGCGTTCCACCTTCTGGTGCGCACAACGACGCCCCCGGTCGATGAAACCCAGGAATACTATAAATCATCGTCGCACCCATGGTCCCTTCCGCTGGAAATCCGCTGAAAAACGCCAACATATCAATCCACCGTTTCAAAAACTTATCCGTCACGTATTGTTCGGACAACTTATGAAACGAATCTAAAATATACGGAATGTCTAACATAACCATCGGGTGCGTCAAATAAAATGGAATGGCAATTACCGTGGATACGAGCAACCCGGCATCTTGTCTCAACGCGGTTAACGGGCACGCGTCCAACGCGTCGTACAGCGGTTCCAACCGTCCTTTCAACGCCTTCCACTCCTTAATGGCCAAATCTGGATTATCCGATTGTTCTCTCAGCAAATCGCAAAATCCACCCGGCGCTTCGTCGTCTCCAGTTTGAAACCTCCAGTGCCCTTCTTCCGTCCAAAGCGAAATCCCATCGTACGTCTTCACCGGCATTTCCTCTCCTAAAGCATCGAAAACCATCCTCAACGGGTTCCCAGTCGGTCGATCCAACCCTTCCCAAATAGACGGGCCAACCTCGAACTTGTACAAATCACCTTCCGGCGTTTTGTGATCGAACATGTGGCAACATCCTCCGGCTAAATAGTGCGACTCGAACACTTTGACCGAGTTCCCGTACCGAGCGAGTAGCGACGCGCAGGATAAACCACCAATTCCAGAACCGATGACAACGCAGTCGTACTCTTCGTCCGGAGATTCGATGGAACCAGCCATCGCTTTGACGAAAACAGATCGGCCCCGCTTTGTTCTTCTCGCACCACTGGTACTGCTTCGAACGTTCGCTGCTCGTTTTTGTCGAAGCTCAGAGTTACTGCCGCGCATCGTCGTCGTCGTCATCGTCATCGAAGAAACCATTCTCGTTTGATGAGATGCGTTCTTCGCGTCTCACAATAATAAATATTTTTGTCGCGTCGTGATGAGATGAAGAACAATAAAGAAACCGCTCGTCGTCGTCTCGTGTGGGATGATGCGCTTTAATAACGAAGATGAGCGATTAGCCAACGCTTCTTTCTCTTCCGTTTCTTTTCTTTTCTCGTTTTCGCTTTTGAAAGCTCGTCCGCCCGCGCGGGGTTGTGCTGCAGTTCGTTCAATTTCAATTTAAATATCCCGGGTTTTTGCGTATCTTTTTTATCCAGATGCCAGCTGTCGGTGCTCACAAAAAATGAAAAAAACAGAGAGATCTTTCACCGTTTTGGTGGAAAGAGGAGCTTTTTTGTGCTTTTTGAGCTTGGGAAAGAAAAAGGTTGGTCTCTTTCTGGCTCTCTTTTTGGTTGTTTTGCAAGAGAAAGAGAGTCGGGACAAAAAACACTCAAATCTCTCAAGAAAGAAAGAGTTGTTGATTGAACGCACACGCAACGTGACGACGACGAGAAAGACGAGAAAGAGGAAGAAAAAACGGAGGACAAAAAGGTCGAGGTTCCTCCAAAGTTTTCATCATCCCCCTCGCTTCAAAAGCACCACTTTTAGCGAAGAATCAATCTCATATGATGAAATCCTTGAAAATAGAAGTCGTCGCCCCGCCGTCGGAGGAGAACAACGATTTGGAGGAGAACGATGATTTGGGAGGTCCTTTAGTCGTTTCTTTACGCAACGCGCCGACGACTTTAACCGACGGCACGTACGCCTTCAACCTTTTCAGAGGTAATCCCGATACGAGCGATAAGGAATTAGAGGAGGAGTTCGGGAAGGATGCTTACGAACGGGCGTATACCTTTTCCAATGGCAAACTTGGAAACGGCGACACGCCGCATTCGGAACGGCATTTAGTGGTGGTCGGAAGAGGCGACGGGTGCGACGTCGTGGGGAAGAATTTCGCGCACGAGAAGTGTGGGTTTAGTATGGGCGTGCTGCCGAAAGATGAGACTTCGGGCGTGATGGCACACGAAGGTGGAGGATCGATGCACGTTTTGGGTCGGTTAGTGCCAGTCGGGAAGAAAGATTCGGGCGAGTACGTGTTGAAGTTACAGAGGTTATGTGGCGATTCCGTGGTGCACTTGACGACGAGACCGCAGAACTTTAACTATCAGTTCAACAGAGACGACGAAGAAAAGTTGGATTACGACAATATTGACGTGAGAAGGGCCATTGCTGCCGATGCGACGAGGTTGTTTTCCTCGCAAAAGAGGCAAAGACAACAGGCGAAGCTCATGTCGGCGAGAAAGTTGGACTCGGATGCCATCGCATCGCCGAAGCTGTTAGAATCACAAATTGGGAAAGCGTCAAGGTTTGCGATGACGAGAAAAGATTTGATGCAGAAAGCGGGAGAGCAGAGAAATTTACCCCCGCACGATTTGGAGGCGACAAAGCCACACGAGGCGTTCCCTTGGAAATTAACGCCGGGTTATGTTTTGTTCTCGCATAATTTACCATACAACGATTTCATGAAAGCTGGAAAGAGGAAGACGTTAGAGGCTATGATAGAGGTTTTTGGTGGGTCGGAGAAACCGAAAGCGATTATGGATTTGTTACCGATGATTTACGTGACCGATCCGAATTGGGCAATTTCTGACGGCGACCATACTTTTGACGCCGTGGAGAAAGGTAAGGCCTTGGCGTTTATGGACGCACTTTTACAATTTGCGAGCTTGAAGAGTGGGCGAGTAAAAGAAACGAGACCGAAAAGAATAGAGAAGAAGAAACGAAAGCGAAAAGAGGAAGGAGAGGAAGGAGAAGAAGGCGTGAAGAAGGTAGAAGACGGGGAAAAAGAAGAAGAAGAAGAAGAAGCAGAAGAAGAAGAAATAGAAACGATAGAAGAGATAGTGAAGCACAAGTGGTTGTTCACAAAACCTGAGCGTGTAAATCCGCTCATACAGCAGTGCATCATCGATACTTTCACTGAAGTAGAAGTTGGAGACGAGACGCAGTACGGCCAGTCGCGACTACGAACGAAGAGACTCAAGGATTTACTCATCCTTCACATTATTCTTCTCGCGTTGCGCATATCAAACTGGCAAGTGGATACTGAATCCCTACGCGCCGCTTTGAAATTGAAAACTACCGAGTTTACGCCGATGTATAAGCAATTAGGCGCGAGTAAAGTTACGTCGATTAAGCATAAAAAAGACGAATCGCCGACGGTTGCACTCGTCATGGCTGAGCGTCAGCTCGGGACCATTTTACCGGAAATCAAGAACCGCGTACAAGCGAAGAAGAAGAAAGAATACTAGTATTCGGTCGAACGAGATTCTCATGTGATAAAATATAGTCTAGGCTTCTAGCGCCGCCCTGCAAGACGTTTCCGTTTCCCCGGCGCGTTCTCAAAGCTACATCCACCGTCGCTACTCCCGTCCTCCCCAAAACACTCCACTCCACCCCACCTCTCGTCTATTTTCGCGCAGTCGAATATTTCCTTTCCTAATTTTTCGTTCACCGCGTTGTGCACTTTACACATCCACTCCTGAAAGCTCACCGAACTGTCCACCTCGGGAGGATGCCTCTCAATAACCGTCTTAAAGTGCGTCTGACACTCTTTGCACGGATATAAAGTCGCCATGGCGTTGATTAAATTCTTCGCGTCTCTCTTCTCTCTTTCCGTCGGTTCGTCCGGGTACTGCGAAGCTATCGAATGCAACAGAAGCCACGTCGCTCTTCCCAAGTCTTCCTTGGAAACGTATTCCGTGGACTCTCCTAGGGGATTTTCTCTGTCGATGATGTGTTCTCCTCTTTTGTCTTCGCGATGACTTTCGCTCCGGTTATCGATCTGGTGCTGCTGCTTATGGTGGTGGTGTCGAGGTTGTTTACTCGTAGTATTCGAAGCGCCGCCAAAACCGCCGTCCGTCGTCGTTGTCGCGCCGTGCTGGGAGATCTTTCGAAACCACCACGAGGGTGAGTTTTGCGACATGATTTTTGTGTGAAGTTTTTTGAAATTTTCTTCTTCTTCTTCTTCTTTCTGTGTTGTTTCTGCATATAATCAAGCACACAAACACACGCAAAAACACACACTCACTCAAACACAGAGAGAGAGAGAGAGAGAGAAATGATATCGTCGTCGAAACGTGAACAACAATACGGAGGAAAGACTTTATCATCACCGCAGCAATAACTTAATGGCGGGAGCAATTTTTTTTTACCTCAACGCAACGCGAAGAGTGCATACAAATTTTCGCACCACGCTCCTCCATTTGTAATAAGCTTTTTTTTAACGCGAGGAGCACGAGATGGAAAGCGCCTTGCGCGAATCATTGACGCGGCTCGCGAGAGTCGCGCGACGAGAATCGGCGCACGCCGTTGGACCTGAAGATGAGTCGAAGCAAATTATCGCGACGATACAGGTACGTTTTGTTTTTGTAGGAGTGGGAATTTTGTTTTCGTGTGTGTTTTCCGAGAGAGAAGGAGAGAGAGAACGAAGACAAACTTTGTGTATCTAACCGACCAATTTTTTCATTCCAACGCTACAACAGGAAATCTTGGAGGCTGCGCACGAAGAGGACATCCCAGCTTTATCGGCAATATTTTTGGACCCTGACGTTGGAATTTTGAACTATTTGAAAGAAACTTCGAACGTGTTCGCGAAAGATGTGCAAGCGGCTCGGGCGAAGGCTTTCGACGCGATTACTAAACATATCGAACGCGTCGGTCAAAATCAAAGTTCATCAAATGCGAGGGAAATGCGCGATCTGTGCATACAGCAGTTCCGGAGCGAGCAACAGAATACGACTAAAGCTGCTGCTTTGGGACCGATAATTGCGCTTTTTGGTATGCAGCTGCCTTTCGACGCGACGGAGGAAGAGTTGAAGAAAGTAGGGGAATCGTTGCGAAGAGATTACGAAAGAACTGCAAAGACGCCGACGGTAAAGTCTTTAATTTTGAAGGCGTGCGCGGCTTTGCACGCAAATTTTGATGTTGACTACAAGGAGGAAGATGCTGCGCGAGACGTACATCCAAGATGGTTGATTAATAAGGCATTGGGGATATTAGACGACCAAATTGGATCGGCTGATTCTGACGACGACGACGACGACGTGGAAAATGAAGAGGAAGTAAAAGGCGCGATCGGGAAAGAAAAGAAAAAAATCGACATGGTATTGATCTCCGGTGCACTCGAAGCGATTGCTTCTTCTTTACAATCTGTCCCAGATAAGATTTCAACGAGTTCGCGAAAGGCCTTATCTAAAATTTTGCTCAAAGCGTTGGAACCTCCATCTTATGGTCAACGCAGCGAAGTTCCGAAAAGCGCGATGAAAGTTGTCGAGTGCGTGGGCGCAATTTTAAAGAAAGAGTTCATCGACTTTGCTCCTGAAATTTTTGAGAAACTCTTAGAACTCAGAGTGTGCTCGAATAAAGATCTCACCAGAAACGCGATGGTTTCTTTAGATGCATTTTTGATAACCTTAAGAGATGCGTTGATGGACAATACTTTATTCGAGGAAAGCAAACGAATCAAGACTATGAAAGGCATGATGGGAAAGGTTAAAGAGCTTTTAGAAACAAAGTACGATAAAAACTCAAACCCTCGAAAGATTACTGTAGCGGTCCGTGCTCTAGGCAAACTAGCGAAACCTGCATTCTACATGTCGAGCGATGAGCTGGCGATGGATTTAGACGAGCTGATGGAACAATTAGCGAGATTTACTTTAGAAGAAAAATTCGCTGCGGGAGGTAACGCCTTTGAGAAGAGATTTGAATCCATGGAAAGACAGGTTGCACTCTTGATTGCATACACGGACGTTCTCGAATTGCAGCAAACTGTTGATGAAGCTACGTTAGATATGGTTGCTTCTATATTACGTTGGATATTTGAACATTATTCAACCGAAGTTGATACGAGAAAACGTGTCGTGCACGACGCCATTGTCAATTTATTTCAGACGTTATACGAGAGAGGCGCAGCGCTACGAAGTTTGTTTAGCAGGTGCGGACAGGCATTAGTCCTTTTGACGTTGCGTGTTGGTCCATCCGATCCTATTGATAGGTTGTTGGTGGACGCCCCCCCGATACAGCTTTGGCCAAGGTACGTCGATTTGTGGGTTCGCTTACTCGGGGGTGACGAAAAATACGAAAGATTCAAGCCGAATAGAGCGTCAAAACGTCGCATCTCATCTTCTGGGTCTGATACCAAGAGACGCTCGCAGAGTATCGACTCGGCGATGGCAACGGAGCATTTATCAGAAAATTCCATGAATGTGCATGGAATGGATATCGATGTAGTCATAGATCAGCAAACCCAAATTGCCCAGGGTGCGGCAAGTGCTACGTACGACTGTTTCATGGAGCATATACTTTTGATATGCAATACTCTCGAACTTGGTGTTCGAGAGTCGACGGTGATCAAGCCTGGTGCGAGCTTAGGAGAGGAAGCGCAGGAAAAGGATGCGAAAATTCCAGAAGATTTAGTAGATAAAAACATAGAAGCAAACGCCTTGATAGCGTTAAATTTAGAAGGTAATTTAGAGGCCAAAAACCCAGGAGACGTGCAAACTTTTCTTGGCTTAGTCGATTTCTTCCGTAAAGTCATCGACGAATCCCCTTCAAAGCATATGTGCGCGTGGATTGGTCAGCTAGGAGATGAGCTCATGTTATTGGCGACGAAAAATACAGCTTTGAGTGGCTTTTACAAACTCATTCAGAGCTCGTTACACGCCGCGGAGCGCTCGGGATACTTTCGATCCGCTCGTCTTAATGAAAATGTACAAAAGATTACAAAAGATTATGAAACTCACCAAAGTGCAAGTAACGACGAAGAGCAAGCTGCGCGGCTTGACGTGGCGAGGAGTTTTCAAAACTTTTTGCACGAGGTGCTCGCAGAAAGTTCGGGGAAAACTGGTGAACTCAGAGCGGCATCATTGAGTTTACTATTAGAAGCTCCCGAGGGTTTACTTTCCTTGAAAGACCTTGTACGACCATTGTGCTCGATGCTTGAACTTGGACTGCAACATTCACCGATGGCAGAAACTGGATTGAGGGTTCTGGAAACATGGCTGACCAATCGAAGGGAGGAATTGCTGCCCGCGCTTCCAGAGTGCGTGCGTAGCTTGAGGCCATATTTGGATCGCGGAGACGGTTTATCTGAAGATTCAGAAATCGATCGAAATGAAGCTATGGCTATGTTCGATATTGATGAGAACACACGATCTGGTAGCATCGCCGAGTGGCGCTTTGAGAAGCGAATGGAGAAGCAGGCGTTAGAGCAAAGAAGTAATTCTGAAGAAAAGATATTGCTAATGAGAATACTCAGATTACTTGGTTCTTTAGGTGGTTATTCTCACTTTTTAGTGAATTCCCTAGAAGAAGACGAACGAAGCAGCACGGATCAGAATAGGGACTCGAGCATTCTTTGGGATTCTACAATGCGGATTTCTATAGATTTACCATTATATGCCTCAGAAGCAACATTGTGGTTGGATAGTTGTTTGCCTCGGATCGCGCAGTTGGCCAAATTCTCTCGGGACCGGGCAACAAAAGTCGCAGCATGTGAAGCATTACATGCTATGACGTTACTTATGGTAGGACGCAATGCGCGAAGACCAGATTCAACTGACGATAAGAGTGGCATAACACCGTTCCATCTGGTGTACCGTTCGCTCTTTCCAGTCATCTTAGATTTAGCTGCAGATTTCGAACCCGTTACAAGCACTCTTTTCCGCAAATTAGCATTCCAATTAACCCGATGGTTTACGAAGAACCAAGTTCGAGAAGCAGCTGAGACGATGGCATTACTTGATGCCATTACTCTTGGTGTTGCTGATGCTCGCTTTGGCGTCAAGCGTGATTTGTGCGCAGCATTAGCTGCCGAAGCGCTTAAGTGGAGCATAAAACAGATGACGGATGTTCAAAACGCCGTAAATGTGAAGAGTATTTTGCGCCGATTATACTCACTAATGTCGCATCCAGATTCAAATCGACGTCTTGGGGCTTCCAGTGCTGCGTTACGTTGTCTGGAACTATTCGAAACGCAAGATGGATCGGCTACGGAGATTTTGAAAAATCACATCTTGGAGATGCTGGAGGTCACACTTCGATCGTTTCGTCTGGCTTCTTTTACGCAGTCAAAAGATGCCGCGGAGGATGCCACGGCGCGTTTATCGCGATTGGTAGTACGTGTTTGTAAGAGACACGCGCGTTTACTCATGCAGCCTTCCAAGCCAGCAAGGTCGGGATCTTTTCAAACACTCCGTGATATTGTCGTGTGGATATTTGATGACGGAGTAGCGAGACCAGAGAGACGACTAAGACTAGAGTCGCAATATGCGTTTTGTGTTTTATACCCGACGTGCGAATTCGACATTCTTGGGCATATAGATGATAAAGGACTTCCTTTCACATCGGATCTATTTGATGAAGTGAAAAATGTAAACGTTTCGAATACTATAATTGGGCCGAGCGATCCAGCAAA
>Ga0114997_10001435_pt1 | contig 19858 bp, 18 predicted proteins | sample ArcticOcean_MG_C_2_FD_87045 | JGI IMG/M metagenome (GOLD analysis project Ga0114997, IMG submission 87045) | Marine microbial communities from western Arctic Ocean - ArcticOcean_MG_CB4_136 | ecosystem: Environmental > Aquatic > Marine > Oceanic | place: Arctic Ocean: Canada Basin | collected...
AAAACACAGATTTCTTAAATATAGGAATTGGAAGATTGGTTGTGACAAATTTACTGGAAGCGAATGAAATGGTTCAGAAAATAAAGAATTATAGCTTGGAAGATCCAAATTCAATGAGTAATTTAAATTGCAATAACCCTATGACCAATAGTATATACGGTGATTGGAGAAATAAAGTGGTTTTAGTAAGTGATGATGAGGACAACAATGCATATTTTACAGATATTGAAATTATGTCCTCCAAGATAAAAATTAATATGCCATCTATAAATACTGCTAAAATTCATTCCGATGCCTATGTTCAACAATCTAGCACCGTAGGCGAAAGAATTCCAGATGCTGAAGCTGCTATCAATCAAAAAGTCAAAGATGGTGCACTTTTGGTGAATTATATCGGCCATGGTGGGGAAACAGGATGGGCTCATGAGCAAATACTAACTGTTCCTACAATTCAAAATTGGGACAACAATAAAGCATTGCCAGTTTTCATGACTGCAACTTGTGAGTTTGGAAGATTCGATGACCATGATAGGGTTTCGGGTGGTGAATATATTCTTCTAAATAAAGATGGTGGAGGAATTGGGCTATTTACAACTACTAGATTAGTTTATGCTACTCCGAATGAGTGGTTGAATAGGTTTTTTTACGATACAGTTTTTGATTTTGTAGATCAAAAACCACAAAGACTTGGCGATATTTATGTAGGAACAAAAAATAAATTTGCTCAATTTAGCGCTGATAAAAATTACAGAAAATTCGCGCTTTTAGGAGATCCAGCTATAAGGTTAGCTTTGCCAGAACTAAAAGTTGAAATTGACTCCTTTAATAGAGATACTGTCAATGCTTTGAGTGAAGTTAAGCTATATGGTCACCTTAGTGATAATCTTGAAAATACTTTAACAAATTTTAATGGCAAGGTGTATCTAACTTTTTACGATAAAGAATCTTCCTTATCTACCTTAGGAACTAACCCAGGGTCTGATAATCTTCCTTTTAAAATGTGGAAGAATGTAATTTATAAAGGAAAGTCATCTGCTAGTAATGGACAATTTAGTTTCACCTTTAAGGTTCCTAAAGATATTGGTTACGACTATGGCTTTTCAAGAATAAGTTTGTATGCCGAGGATGGATCAATTGATGCTAGTGGTTACAATGATTCTCTCATAATTGGCGGTATTGACACTACAGCTTCGTTAGATGAACAGGGTCCTGATTTGGAATTGTACTTAAACGATGAGGATTTTGTTTCTGGAGGAATTTCAAACAATAATCCCTTATTAATAGTTTCTGTTTTTGATGAAAATGGAATAAATACTGTTGGCAATGGAATTGGTCACGATATTGAACTTGTGATAGACAACGATAATGCAAACTCCATTGTTCTAAACGATTATTATGTTGCAGATTTAGATACTTATAAAAGTGGAAAAATAAACTTTGAACTTAATGATATTGAATCTGGCGAACATAATTTAAAAATAAAGGTTTGGGACAATTACAATAACTCCTCAACAAGTGAAATAAGTTTTATGGTAGTGGAAGACAATGAGCTTGAATTGTCTCATGTCCTTAATTATCCAAATCCATTTACTACTCAAACCGCTTTTTATTTTGAGCACAATCAAAACTGTAATTTTTTAGACGTCAGCATACTTATTTATTCAGTTTCGGGGAAAGTGGTCAAAAGAATTAATAAAAGAATTCACAATGAAGGATTTAGATCCGAAGGTATTTTTTGGGATGGAAAAGATGATTTTAATGAGGATTTGGCTAGGGGGGTTTACATTTATAATTTAAGTGTGTCCAATGAACAAGGGCTAAGAGCGGATAAAACTCAAACCATGTTCCTTCTGAAATAATTATTTTCTAAGTACTATTTATATATATTTGTCGTTAGCACGTATAATTCTTTTTAGATGAACTTAAATAAAAAAACATTTATTAAACTATTTACAGCATTATTTGCAATAGTCTTTTTTAAAAACTTCACTTTTTCTCAAATAAGCACACAGCAACTTGGTGGAAGTCAAATCAATACTATCACTACAGCTGTTCCGTTTCTTTTAATTTCTCCAGATTCTAGATCTGGGGCTATGGGGGATGTTGGAGTAGCAATTAGTCCAGATGCTAACTCTATTCATTGGAATCCAGCAAAACTAGTTTTTATAGATCCAGTTAAAGATGTTGGCTTTAGTATGTCTTATTCTCCATGGCTTAGAGCTTTAGTGAATGATATTAATTTAGCATACTTATCTGGCTACAAAAGAATTGATAGGCTTTCTACTATTGGTGCTTCATTAAGATATTTTTCTTTGGGAAATATTACTTTTACAGATAACTTTGGAACCACCATAAGAGATTTTAAACCCAACGAATTTGCTTTTGATGTTATATATTCTAGAAAATTAGGAGATAATTTCTCTGCAGGGTTAGCCGCTAGGTATATTTATTCAAATCTTACCGGTGGAACATCTGTAGGTGGAGCTGATACGAAGCCCGGACAAAGTGCAGCAGCTGACTTATCTCTTTACTACATTTCAAATTCTTTTAATTTAGTGGATAAACCATCAACTATTGCTTTTGGAACCAACATTTCCAATATTGGTGCTAAAATGTCTTACACAGAAGCTGCTACAAGAGATTTTATTCCAACAAATTTGAGGTTGGGAACTACACTTAATATGGATTTAGATGAGTTTAATAAATTTTCATTTTCTATTGATGCAAATAAATTATTAGTCCCTACTAACCCTTATTATCACCCTGTTGATGGAGAAATTGTTTCGGGTAGAAACCCAGACGCAGGTGTTGCATCTGGAATTTTCGGTTCTTTTGCAGATGCTCCTGGAAACGTCTTTGAAGATAACGGTTCTTATTATGTAGAAAGTGGCTCGGTATTTAAAGAAGAACTTAACGAAATTAATTTATCCTTTGGTGCAGAATTTCTTTACAGTGAGCTATTTGCTCTAAGAGCAGGTTATTTTCATGAGCACCCAACTAAAGGAAATAGAAGATTTATATCTTTTGGTGCAGGTATAAAATACAAAGTTCTAGAATTAGATCTTTCCTACATTCTCGCTCTTACTCAAGCAAGTCCTTTAGCTAATACCATAAGATTTTCCATCAAACTAAATATGGGTGGTTCAGGATCAAAAGATGAGTAATGATTGAAACATTTTCAACCACTTACAAGTCCTATGGCTCTATTGACGAGCTAATTCCTATTGATAAAAAACTATTAAAAAAAGCAGAAGAAATCCTCGAACAAGCTTACTCAGTTTATTCTGGATTTAGTGTAGGAGCTGCAGCATTGCTTGATAATGGAGAAATAATAGTCGCCAATAACCAAGAAAATATTGCCTACCCATCGTCGATGTGCGCCGAACGAGTTCTTTTTTATTTCTGCAAATCTAACTTCCCAAATTGTAAAATTGAAAAAGTTGCTATTACTGTAAAAGCGGTAGAAAAAACAATTGATGAGCCAATTTCTCCCTGTGGCGCTTGTAGACAAGTAATGTTTGAATATGAGAGAAATCAACAAAATAGTATTAAAATTTTACTTAAAGGCGAAGTAGGAAAAGTCTTTGAATTGAGCAGTATTGAAGATTTACTTCCTTTGGCTTTTAAAACAGATATTTTAAAACGGTATTAAATCACTACAAAACTTTAATTTCTTTTCATAAATATTATATTTGTTTATAAAATTTTTAACATGCCATCAACAACCATAGAAAAACCAGTTAAAACAAAGTCTGAAAAAACTTTAAAGTTCTCTAAAAAGCAATATCTCAAATGGTATAAAGACATGCTGTTAATGAGGAAAATTGAAGAGAGGATAGGTCATTTATATATCCAACAGAAATTCGGTGGATTTTGTCATTTATATATTGGTCAAGAAGCAGTTGTCGCTGGAACCGCTTCTGCATGTATAAAAGAAGATAAACACATTACTGCTTACAGAGACCATGCCCATCCTATTGCACTGGGTGTTCATCCAAAATATATGGTTGCTGAACTTTATGGCAAAAAGACTGGGATGTCTAAAGGCAAAGGTGGATCAATGCATATGTTTAATAAAGAAGTTAATCTTATGGGAGGCCATGGAATAGTTGGCGCTCAAATTCCAATGGGTGCTGGAATAGCTTTTGCAGATCAATATAAAGGAAATAATGGAGTAACCTATTGTTCGTTTGGTGATGGTGCTGCAAGACAAGGTGCACTTCATGAAACATTTAATATGGCAATGATGTGGAAATTACCTGTTGTTTTTATTATAGAGAACAATAATTATGCAATGGGAACATCTATTAAAAGAACCACCAACGTTGAGGATATGAGTGAAATGGGTAAATCTTACCATATGCCTTCATTTGTTGTTGATGGAATGTCAGTAGAATCTGTTCACGAAGCAATCGAAGAAGCTTCAGCTAGAGCCAGAAGTGGTGAAGGTCCAACCTTATTAGATATTAGAACCTACAGATATAAGGGACACTCAATGTCAGATCCTCAGAAATATAGAACCAAAGACGAGGTAGAGGATTTTAAAGGTAAAGATCCTGTTTCTCAGGTTTTAAATACAATTACAGCCAACAAATTAGCTTCTGAAAGTGATATTAAAAAAATTCAAGAGGAAGTTAAAGTTCTTGTAGATGAATCAATAGCATTTGCAGAAGAATCTCCTGAACTTGAAGCTCATGAATTGTATGAAGATGTTTATATGCAGAAGGATTACCCATTTATTAAAGATTAAATTTTTGTTATGGCGGAAATAGTAAGAATGCCCAAACTTAGTGACACCATGACAGAAGGTGTTGTTGCAGAATGGCATAAAAAAGTTGGTGATACAATAGAAAGTGGTGAATTGTTAGCTGAAATTGAAACTGATAAGGCAACTATGGAGTTTGAATCTTTCCAAGAAGGAGTTCTATTGCATATCGGAGTTGAAAAAGGGCAAACAGCACCTATAGATTCTATTTTAGCAATTTTAGGCGAAAAGGGAGAAGATGTAGCTGATCTATTAAAAAAAGAAAAAGCTTCAGAAGCCGATGTAGTAGAAACGGAAGTTGTTAAACCAACTCCAACACCTACTCCCACCCCGGTTGAGGTTAAGCAACCATCTTTGGTGTCTATATCTAAAGAACCTGTCCAAAAAATATCATCTAATAAATCTTTTCCAACATTAGATTCTTTAAATTCCTTAGAAACTAAAGCTTCCCCTTTGGCGAAAAAACTTGCTCAAGAAAGAGGAATAAATTTAAAATTTATCAATGGGACTGGTACAGATGGAAGAATTGTCAAAAGAGATATAGATAATTTCCAAGTAAGCACATCTATTAAAGGACAAGAATCTTTTGTGGATGAGCCAGTTTCACAAATGCGGAAAGTTATTGCTCAGAGATTAGCTGAAAGTAAGTTTTCTGCGCCTCATTTTTATCTGACAGTTTCAATAAACATGGATAACGCTATTGAGTCAAGGAAAGCTATCAATAATGCAATTAACCCTTCAAAAATCTCCTTTAATGACTTAGTGGTTAAAGCTGCTGCAGTTTCACTAAAAGATCATCCTAAAGTTAATGCATCTTGGTTTGGTGATTTTATCAGATACAATGATCATGTTCATATTGGAGTTGCAGTTGCAGTTGACGAAGGTTTATTGGTGCCAGTAATAAGGTTTACCAACGAAAAGTCACTAACTCAAATTGGTCAGGAAGTTAAATCACTTGCGCAAAAAGCCAAAGATAAAAAGCTTCAGCCAGAGGAATGGGAAGGAAACACATTTACTATTTCTAACCTTGGAATGTTTGGTATAGATGAATTTACTGCTATTGTCAATCCTCCAGATGCTTGTATTTTAGCAATTGGTGGAATACAACAAGTTCCAGTAGTGAAAAATGGAGAAATTGTTCCAGGAAATATAATGAAAGTTACTTTAAGTTGCGATCACAGGGTAGTGGATGGTGCTGTTGGATCTGCTTTCTTGAATTCTTTTAAAAACTATTTAGAAAACCCAGTTCTATTACTCGGAAAAGAAGCTATATAGGTTTCCACGTTTTTTAATTAATTTATTATATTTTCATAGACCAAACCAATAATGTTTGTCCTTGAATGTAGATGTTTTAAATACTCCTATTGAATTTCTTAAGGGGGTTGGGCCAAAAAGAGCCGACCTACTGAAAAGTGAAATGTCTATATATACATTTAGAGATTTACTTAGCCATTTTCCATTTAGATATGTGGATAGATCTCAAACTGTACTAATTAAAAACATTTTAGAATCTCAAGGAAGTGTGCAAGTATCTGTCCAGATATCCAATGTTCAAGAGCTTGGCCAGCCAAGAAAAAAAAGACTTTTAGTTTCTGCTTTTGACGATTCTGGTTCTGTTCAACTTGTATGGTTTAAAGGAATAAAATGGATAAAGCCAACCATTAAAATTGGCCACCAGTATGTTATTTATGGGAAACCAACTTCTTATGGAGGTTCTTGGAATTTTAATCATCCAGAAATGGAATTAGAAGAAAAAAGCAAAAATAAGCTAGGTACTCTACAACCAGTATACCATTCTACTGAAAGACTATCTTCCTTTGGCCTTCAGTCCAGAGGAATTGAAAACCTAATGAGAAATTTGTTACCACAAGTGTTAAAGTTTATACCCAAAACCTTGCCAAAGAAAATTGAAATCAAAAATAATTTTCCAAATGTCTACCAAGCATATGAAAACATTCATTTTCCTGTGGATAAACTCACACTTCAACAATCAATTTTAAGATTGAAATATGAGGAGTTATTTTTTCTTCAATTGATTATGACTACCCAAAAGTTAAATACTAGAAAAAAATTAAAAGGCTATATTTTCAAGTATGTAGGAAATAATTTCAACAATTTTTTCAAAAAGTATTTGCCATTTGAACTAACAAATGCTCAAAAAAGAGTAGTTAAAGAAATTCGAAAAGATTTAGGTGCAGGTATCCACATGAATAGATTGTTGCAAGGGGATGTAGGTAGTGGAAAAACTTTGGTAGCTGTTTTAACAATTTTACTTTCTATCGATAATGGATTTCAATCCTGTTTAATGGCTCCGACTGAAATTTTAGCAAACCAGCATTACAAATCAATAGTTAATTTTCTAAGTCCTCTTGGAGTGAAAGTCTCCCTACTGACGGGTTCTGTTAAAAAAGGTGATAGAAAAATTATTCATGAATCTTTAGAGGATGGGACTTTAAATGTTCTTGTTGGAACCCATGCACTTTTAGAAGACAAAGTCAAATTTAAAAATTTAGGACTTGCTGTTATAGATGAGCAGCATAGATTTGGCGTTGCTCAAAGAGCAAAGCTTTGGAAAAAAAATAGTCAACCTCCCCATGTTTTGGTAATGACAGCTACTCCAATTCCAAGAACTTTAGCCATGACTTTTTATGGTGATTTAGATGTTTCTGTAATTGATGAACTTCCACCAGGGAGAAAGCCCATTAACACAATTCATAGATTTGATTCAAGTAGATTAAAAGTCTTTCAGTTTATTGAAGATGAAATTAAAAAAGGTCACCAAGTTTATATAGTATATCCTTTAATTGAAGAGTCTGAGAAGTTAGACTACAAGGATTTAATGGACGGTTATGAAAGTATCGTAAGAAGGTTTCCATTGCCAAACTACCAAGTAAGTATTGTACACGGAAAAATGAAGCCTGAAGCAAAAGAGTATGAAATGACACAATTTGTAAATGGGAAAACACAAATTATGGTTGCAACCACTGTTATTGAAGTTGGAGTTGATGTTCCAAATGCATCTTTAATGATTATAGAAAGTGCTGAAAAATTTGGTTTATCACAGCTTCATCAATTGAGAGGACGAGTTGGAAGAGGCGCAGATAAATCTTATTGTGTTTTAATGAGCGGGTATAAGCTTTCTAAAGAGGCTAAAATTAGACTAGAAACAATGGTTAGAACCACCGATGGGTTTGAGATTTCAGAACAAGATTTAAAAATAAGAGGACCTGGGGATGTGATGGGAACTCAACAAAGTGGTGTCTTAGATTTTAAATTAGCAGATTTGGCTAGGGATGGTCAAATAGTGCAATTATCGAAAAATGACGTTGATCAAATTCTTAAGGAAGATGCCAATCTTTTATCTGATGAAAATGCATTGGTTAAAAAAGAGTTGGTACGACAAATGAAGTTAAAACCTAATTGGAGTAATATTAGTTAAACACTCTTATACATTTCTTATATTTACAAATTAAAAATTATTCATGGCGTCAACTTCAGAAATAAAAAATGGATTGTGCATCAAGCACAATCATAAATTAATGCAAGTAATAGAATTTCAGCACGTAAAACCTGGAAAAGGTCCAGCATTTGTAAGAACTAAAATGAAGGGTATTGAAGACGGTCGAGTGTTAGATCACACCTTTCCATCCGGACATAAAATTGAAATTGTAAGAATTGAAAACAGGTCTTATCAGTATCTATATAAAGAGGGAGATGGTTACCATTTCATGCATACTCAGAATTTTGAACAAATCTTTTTAGAATCTCATATGATTGGAAAACCTGAATTTTTAAAGGAGGGAATAATTTGTACAGTTATTTTTCATGCTGAAGAAGAGTTGCCACTATTAGTTGAGCAGCCACAGTTTTTACAAGCCGAGGTAACTTATACAGAGCCTGGTGTTAAAGGAGATACAGCTACCAATACTATGAAACCAGCAACAATTGATACTGGAGCAGAAGTAAAAGTCCCATTATTTATTAATACTGGAGATATGATAAAAGTAGATATTCAAAAAAGTATGTACGTAGAAAGAGTTAAATTATGAGTTTTACAATCCACGGCATACAGCACCTTGGCGTTGGTGTCCCAGAACATAAAGAAGCTTGGAACTGGTACATTAAATTTTTCGGAATGGATATTCCACTGTTTAACGATGAGGCTGAAGCTCCACTAATGACCATTTATACAAAAGGTAAAGTGATTTCAAAAAGAGCGGCAATGGTTCTTAATATTAAGGGAGGCTGTGCAATGGAAGTTGTTTCACCTACTACATTTAAAGCAACGAATTCAAATATAGATCTCAAGCTTGGAGACTTAGGAATTTATACTGGCTTTATCAAAACTCCAAATGTTCGAAAAGCTTTTGATTTTTTTAAAGCTAACGGCGCAAGTTTAATTACCGAAATAGTGGTTTCCCCATATGGATGGGAAACATTTTATGTTAAAGATTTAAATGGTTTACTCTGGCAAATAATTCCAGCCAATGATTTTTATACAAATCATAACCACATTACTGGTGGAACTGTAGGTTGTTCTATTGGTGTGTCTGATATGGATAATTCATTGTCCTTTTATAAGCTTCTTGGCTATGATGAAGTTATCCAAGACAAGACAGGTGTTTTCAACGATTGGTTAAATATTCCAGGTGGAAATAGCGAATATAGAAGAGTTTTATTGTCTCAGAAAAATCCCTCAGGTGGTGGGTTTACAAAATTAGCTGGTAAAAGTTACATTGAATTGGTTCAAGATATTTCTGAAAGAAACCCTAATAAGATTTATGAAGATAGACTTTGGGGGGATATTGGATTTGTTCATTTAGGATTTGATGTGAGAAATATGCAGGCATTAGGAGAGAAACTAGCTGAAGAAGGTTACGGATTCACCTGCGACACAAAAGATGTTCTAAGTATGGGGGAAAACACCAAGGTTCACTGTACTTATTGTGAAGATCCAGACGGCACCTTAATTGAAATGATAGAGGTTTATAAGATTCCAATTATAGAAAAACTAGGTCTTTTTTTAAATGTTGAAAAAAGAAAACCATCTCAACCTTTACCCAATTGGATGTTAAAAGCTTTAAAGTATACAAGAGTTAAAAATTAGGTGCCCGATTGCTTTTTAATTATTTTATAAAATAAATTCGGAAAAAACCTTTTAATTTTAACCATCCATATTTCTTTTCCACCGGAAAAAATTTCATGTTTGTTGTCCATTATCCCATTAATAATATCCTGTGCACATTTTTCAGGGCTAATTCCATTTTGTTGGTTTTGGTCTTGTAATCCATGCTTGTCTCCAGTTCCAGATAGCGCATTTTTAGAAATATCTGTATTGACAAACCCAGGAAAAACCATACTAATGTCAATGTTGTTTTTCTCTTCTTCTAGTCTCAAAGATTCAAAAAACCCTAACTGAGCAAATTTTGATGCAGCATATGCTGATCTTAGAAAAAAGCCAAATTTCCCAGATAAACTACTTACAGTTACAATGTGTCCACTTTGCTGTTTTTGCATTATTGAAAGTACTGATTTTGTTAAGCCTACAGTACCAAAATAATTTATTTCCATAAGTTTTCTGTCAACTTCTATAGATGTTTGGCTTGCCTCAGACCTTTGGCTAATCCCGCCGTTATTTATTAGAAGATCAATTGTCTTAAACCTCTTGAGCACGACATCTACTTTTTTTGAAAAATTGGAAGAATCTCCTAAGTCAAGAGTTAAAACAAGTGTGTTTTCATTGCATTGTTTGGCAACTAGATTAAGTTGGTCTGGATTTCTTGAAGAAATCACAAGATTAGCACCAAGAGAGGAGAATTTTAATGCCAACGCTTTGCCAATTCCTGAAGAACCACCGGTTATCCAGACTGTTTTTCCATTAAATTCAATCATACGATAAATATAAGATTTGTTGAACTAATAACTATTAAATACAAGAACTAACAGTCAATCATGAAAAGTTTAGTTGGTTAGTCTGTCTATTAAATCTTGATCCGCGATGTTAGGTAATGTTACATTTAACTTTGGATTTCTCTTCATTTCTCTTTTGATTGCGAAAATTGCTTCTTCATTTCTTGCCCAATTTCTTCTAGCAATACCATTGTTAACATCCCAAAAAAGCATATTAACAATCTTTTTTTCAGAGTTTTCAGATCCATCAATAGTAAGTCCAAAACCTCCATTAACAACTTCTCCCCAACCCACTCCACCACCGTTATGAATACTCACCCAGGTGGCTCCTCTAAATGAGTCTCCAATAACATTTTGAATGGCCATATCTGCAGTAAATGATGAACCATCGTAAATATTCGAAGTTTCTCTATATGGAGAGTCAGTTCCTGAAACATCGTGGTGGTCTCTTCCTAAGACTATTGGTGCAGATATATCCTTGTTCTTTATTGCTTTGTTAAATGCTTTTGCAATTTCTATTCTTCCTTCTGAATCTGCATAAAGTATTCTTGCTTTAGAACCTACCACTAAGTTGTTTTCTTGTGCCCCTTTGATCCATTGAATATTATCTTTCATTTGTTGTTGGACCTCTTGGGGAGCACTTATTATTAATTTTTCTAAAACCTCACAAGCAATTTCATCAGTTTTCTTTAAGTCGTTAAAATCTCCAGACGTACAAACCCATCTGAAAGGTCCAAATCCATAATCAAAACACATTGGTCCCATTATATCTTGAACATAGGAAGGATATTTAAAGTTTATACCATCGTTACTCATTACATCTGCACCTGCTCTGGATGCTTCAAGTAAAAATGCATTTCCATAATCAAAAAAGTAAGTACCTTTTTCAGTGTGTTTCTTAATAAATGCTGCGTGCCTAATAAGTGATTCTTTGACTTTGTTTTTAAACTTATTTGGCTCTTTTCGCATCATTTCATTGGCTTGGTCAAAACTGATTCCTGTAGGATAATATCCTCCGGCCCATGGGTTATGTAATGATGTTTGATCTGAACCTAAATCAATAAAAATATTTTCAGAATCAAACTTTTCCCATATATCAATAATATTTCCATCATAAGCAATTGATACAATCTCTTTATTTCTTTTGGCAACCTTAACCCTTTGGCATAGCTCGTCCAAATCACTAATTATTTCATCTACCCATCCTTGTTCATGCCTTTTATAACTTGCTTTTGGATTGATTTCTGCAGTTACAGATATAACACCAGCAATATTTCCAGCTTTGGGTTGTGCTCCGCTCATGCCTCCTAACCCTGATGTTACAAACAATTTACCTGCTGGTCCATTACTGTCTATTTTTCTGCAAGCATTAAGAAGAGTAATTGTTGTGCCGTGAACAATTCCTTGAGGTCCTATGTACATGTAAGAACCAGCTGTCATTTGACCAAATTGAGTAACACCTAATGCATTAAATTTTTCCCAATCGTCTTGTTTCGAATAGTTAGGAATCATCATTCCGTTGGAAACCACTACTCTAGGAGCATTTGCATGAGAAGGGAAGAGACCTAATGGATGCCCACTATACATTACTAATGTTTGTTCATCATCCATTTTGGATAGATATTGCATGGTAAGAAGGTATTGTGCCCAGTTTTGGAAAACTGAACCGTTTCCACCATAAGTTATAAGTTCTTGTGGGTGTTGGGCTACAGCTGGGTCAAGATTGTTTTGAATCATTAACATGATAGATTTAGCTTGAACAGATTTCCCCGGATATTGGTCAATTGGCCTTGCATAAATTTCATAATCTGGTTGGAACCGATACATGTATATTCTTCCATAAAGTTCTAATTCGTCTTTAAATTCAGAACCAAGTACTTTATGTTGGTCTTTTGGGAAATAACGTAAAGCATTTTTCAGCGCCAATGCTTTTTCTTGATTTGTTAGAGAGTCTTTTCTATTAGGTGCGTGGCTAATATTTGAAGATCTTTTTTTTTCTTTTGGTAATAATTCCGGTATTCCTATGGAAATGGATTTTTTAAAATCAGACATATAATAAATTGAATTTAATGTTACTTAGGGAATCCGTAAGGACAATGTTTGCATTTGCTTTGACAACAATAACCTCTTTTTTCATGATATTTTTCGGTAAAAATAATCAAACCATCTTTAGAATAATAAAAATGTTCCTCATCAAGAGGAGATTTAATAGTTTCGTCAAAAATTGACTTTTTCATTATATGAATTTAATAAAGTCGATTAGATGATTATACTTTGTTTTACGTAAACTCTACAATAATTTGATTAACATCCACAAAATCAGAAAATAAAATTGCATACATTTGAAGAAATTACATAAATACATAAATTTATATTATGTCTGAATACCAAAAACAAATTGATTCCTTTATGGAGGAATTAATGATTAAAGATGGCAATGAGCCAGAATTCATTCAAGCAGTTGAAGAAGTAGCAGAAACAGTAATTCCATTTATTGAAAAAAATAAAAAATATAAAACAGCAAAAATTTTAAAAAGAATAGTTGAGCCAGAAAGAGTAATTCAATTTAGAGTTCCTTGGGTTGACGATGCAGGAGAACCTCAGGTCAATAGAGGATATAGAGTGGAGTTTAATTCTGCCATTGGTCCATACAAAGGGGGGCTAAGATTTCATCCATCGGTAAATTTATCCATTCTTAAATTCTTGGGCTTTGAACAAATTTTTAAAAATTCATTAACTACTCTTCCCATGGGAGGTGGTAAAGGTGGCTCAGACTTCAACCCAAAGGGTAAATCTGATAATGAGGTAATGAAATTTTGTCAATCATTTATGACGGAACTTTCTAGACATATCGGACCTAATACTGATGTCCCTGCAGGAGATATTGGAGTAGGTGGAAGAGAAATTGGGTATATGTTTGGGCAATATAAAAGACTAAGAAATGAATTTACAGGTGTGTTGACTGGTAAAGGTATTAACTGGGGAGGCTCACTAATAAGACCTGAAGCAACTGGATATGGAGTAGTTTATTTTGCTAAAAAAATGCTCAAAAATAAAGGCGATGATTTTGAGAATAAAAAGGTTGCTATTTCTGGGTCTGGAAATGTAGCACAGTATGCTTGTGAAAAATGTATACAATTGGGTGCCAAGGTTGTAACCATGAGTGATTCCAAGGGCTATATACTTGACTTAGATGGAATAGATAAAACAAAACTTGCTTGGATTATGAACTTAAAAAACAACGAAAGAGGAAGAATTTCCCAATACACTAAAAAGTACCCAAATTCTACTTTTCACATAGGTGAAAAGCCATGGTCGGTTGCAGTAGATGTTGCTTTACCTTGTGCTACTCAAAATGAACTTAACGAACAACATGCAAACTTATTGGTGGACAATGGTTGTATCGCAGTAGTTGAAGGAGCTAATATGCCATCTACGCCCGAAGCAATAACTATATTTACCAATAAAAAAATATTATTTGCACCTGGCAAGGCATCTAATGCAGGAGGTGTAGCAACTTCGGGTCTGGAAATGTCACAAAATTCTCTTAGATATAATTGGACAAGAGAAGAAGTTGATTCTAAGTTACATAAAATCATGTTGGATATTCATCACCAGTGTGTAACCTATGGCAAGGAAGAAGATGGATTCATTAATTATGTTAAAGGTGCTAATATTGCTGGCTTTGTAAAAGTTGCAGATGCAATGATTGATCAAGGTGTAGTTTAGATTATGTACGGAGAAATTAAAAACCAACTAAGTAAAGAACTTTTAGAGATCGAATCCAAAGGGCTTTTTAAAAAGGAAAGAATCATTACTACTTCTCAGGGCGCAAGTGTGATAGTTAGTGGTGGAGGAGAAGTTGTAGTTATGTGTGCAAATAATTATTTAGGATTATCCTCCAACAAAGATGTTGTTGAAGCCGCAAAATCTGCATTAGAAACCCACGGATTTGGAATGTCTTCTGTAAGGTTTATTTGCGGAACCCAGGACATTCATAAAGAATTAGAGAAGAGAATTGCAGATTTTTATCAAACTGAAGATACTATATTGTACGCTGCCGCTTTCGATGCTAATGGCGGACTTTTTGAGCCTTTATTTGGCCCTGAAGATGCAATCATCTCAGATGAGTTAAATCATGCATCAATAATTGATGGTGTAAGACTTTGCAAAGCACAAAGATTTAGGTACAAGCATAGTGACATGTCTGACTTAGAGTCTCAATTAATAAAGAGCCAAGGGTTAAGAAATAAAATTATAGTAACTGACGGCGTCTTTTCTATGGATGGTGATATCGCTAAAATGAATGAAATATGTGATTTGGCAGATAAATACAGAGCGATGGTTATGACCGACGAGTGTCATTCAGCTGGATTTATTGGAAAGACAGGTAGGGGAGTTCCGGAATATCATAATGTTATGGATAGAGTTGATATTATTACAGGTACACTCGGTAAAGCACTTGGTGGTGCAATGGGTGGATATACAACTGGAAAAAAAGAGGTTATTGAGATGTTGAGACAAAAATCTCGACCATATCTTTTTTCAAATTCATTGGCACCATCTATTGTTGGAGCAGCAAATAAGGTATTTGAAATTATTGGAAATAGTACTCTTTTAAGAGACAAATTGGAAGAGAATACTAAATATTTTAAGGAAAAGATAGTTAACGCAGGCTTTGACGTTAAACCTGGAGATTCTCCAATTGTGCCAATAATGTTGTACGATGCTTCCCTTTCACAGGATTTTGCAGATAGGTTACTAAAAGAGGGAGTTTATGCAGTTGGTTTTTTCTATCCTGTTGTTGCTAAGGGACAAGCAAGAATTAGAACACAAATTTCAGCAGCCCATACTAAAGATCATCTAGATAAAGCAGTAAATGCATTTATAAAAGTTGGTAAAGAGTTAAAGGTCATTTAAGTAGATGATTTAAAAATTTGCTCTCTCCATTGTTAGTATCAAAATTATATCATATCTTCGCACCCCAATAAATAAATAACATAATCAAAGTGAGTCATTTAAGTTATAAAACAGTATCTGCTAACAGTGAAACTGTAAGTAAGGAGTGGTTATTAATTGATGCAGAAGGTCAACCATTAGGAAGACTATCTAGTAAAATAGCCAGTTTAATAAGAGGAAAACATAAAGTAGATTACACACCGCATGTAGACTGTGGAGACAATGTAGTAGTTATAAATGCTGAGAAAGTAACGTTATCAGGAAATAAGTGGGAGAATAAAGAATATATTAGACACACTGGTTATCCTGGTGGACAAAGATCAATAAATGCATCCTCATTATTGAAAAAGTTTCCAGAAAGACTAGTAGAAAAAGCTGTTAAGGGAATGTTACCCAAGAACAGACTTGGAAAAAAACTATACGGAAACTTATATGTCTTTGTTGGTGAAACTCACGATAAAGAAGCTCAAAAACCAAAAAAAGTAGAACTTAATTAATAATTAAATGTCTGTAATCAATAAACTAGGAAGAAGAAAATCTTCAGTAGCCAGAATTTACCTTAAAAGCGGTAAAGGTAAAATCACGATCAACAAAAGAGACCACAAAGAATATTTTAAAACTGATGTTCTTCAGTATAAAATATTTCAACCTTTTGAGCTAACTGGAACAAAGGGAAAATACGACGCTACAATTAACGTAAAGGGCGGTGGAAATACAGGTCAAGTAGAGGCTATTAGATTAGCTATTTCAAGAGCTCTTGTAGAAATTGATGCAGAATATAAGCCGTTATTAAAAGCAGAAGGATTAATGACTAGAGATCCAAGAATGGTTGAAAGAAAGAAACCTGGTCAACCAAAAGCAAGAAAGAAATTTCAGTTTAGTAAAAGATAAATTTTTAAAAGAAATATACACCTGGGTGTATAGTTTAGCATCTAAGTTGTATAGACCATTAATTTGCTACTATACCTCTGCTGATTAAAATAACAGTAAAAAGAAAGTAAACATTATGAGTGAAGTAACTTTTGAACAAATGTTGCATGCCGGAGTACATTTCGGACATTTAAAAAGAAAGTGGAATCCAAGTATGTCTCCTTACATATTTGATGAAAAAAAAGGGATCCACGTTATAGACCTTAACAAAACACTAGTAAAACTTGAGGAGGCTTCTAATGCGGTAAATCAAATAGCTAAATCCGGAAGGAAAATTCTATTTGTAGCCACAAAGAAGCAAGCCAAAGAAATAATATCCTCCAAAGTTTCGGAAGTAAATATGCCTTTTGTAACTGAAAGATGGCCTGGGGGAATGCTAACTAATTTTAAGACAACAAGAAAAACCATTAAGAAAATGACATCTATTGATAAGATGATGAAAGATGGTACTGCTATGCACTTGTCTAAGAGAGAACGATTACAACTAACAAGACAAAGAGACAAAATTGATAAAATATTTGGAAGTATTTCTGAAATGAATAGACTTCCAGCAGCAATTTTCATTGTAGATGTTAAAAAGGAACATATTGCAGTTGCAGAGGCTAAAAACCTAAATATTCCAATATTTGCAATGGTGGATACTAATTCTAGTCCAGAAGGTGTAGACTTCATTATACCATCTAATGATGATGCTACAAAATCAATAGATTTAGTTATATCTGCTTTATGTGACTCTATCAAAGAAGGTTTGGGCGAAAGAAAAGAAGCTAAAGATAAAATTGCGGAAGAAAAAGAAGCTGCAAAAGAAGCAGCTAAAGAGGCTGCAAAAGAAACAGCGAAATTAAGTGAAGAAGATAGCAAAGAACAAAAAGAAGTTAAATCTTAAATTTAATTAAATGAGTATCACAGCTAAAGATGTAAATGAGCTAAGAAAAAAGACTGGCGCAGGAATGATGGACTGCAAAAAAGCTTTAACAGAATCTAACGGAAATATGGAAGATGCTATTGATTTTTTAAGAAAAAAAGGTCAGAAAATAGCCGCTAACAGAGGGGATAGAGATGCTAAAGAAGGTTTAGTCATTGCAAAGTCTAACAACCATACAGGGTATTTAATTTGTTTAAATTGTGAAACTGACTTTGTTGCAAAAAATGATGAATTTAGTAAGCTTGCCAATTATTTTATTGATTTAGCATTGGAGTCAAATTCTGACTCTTTAGAAGATTTTTTGAAACTATATTATTTAGATTCTAAATTAACTATTTCAGAAAAGATTACAGAACAAAGCGGAGTCATTGGCGAAAAGATTGAAATATCTTATTTTGACAAAGTTGAAGCTGAGAAAGTTGTTTCTTACAACCACCCAGGTAATCAAATTGCTTCACTTGTAGGTTTAACATTGGATGCTGAAGATATTGGTAAGCAGGTTGCAATGCAGGTTGCTGCTATGAATCCAATTGCATTGGATCAGGATTCTGTTACTCAAGATATTATTGATAGAGAAATGGAGGTTGGTAAAGAATTAGCTATTCAGGAAGGTAAACCACTTGAAATGGCAGAGAAAATTGCCAAGGGAAGATTAAATAAATTTTTCAAAGAGACCACCTTAGTAAATCAAGCATTTATTAGAGATAATAAAAAAACAGTAGGTCAATTTCTTAAGGAAAGTGATCCTGATTTAATGGTCACAAGTTTTAAGAGATATTCACTATCAATTTAATTTTGTTATTTATATTTAGAGAGCTTTTAGCTCTCTTTTTTTTGAGCTAATTTTAAAAAACTATGAAGTATAAAAGAATTTTATTAAAACTAAGTGGCGAAGCCTTAATGGGTGAAAAGCAGTTCGGTATTGATAATAAAAGATTAATGCAATACGCTAAGGATATTCAGGGGATTTCTGAGATGAATGTTGAAATTGGTATTGTAATTGGTGGTGGAAATATTTTCCGAGGTGTTCAAGCTGAAAAAGGCGGAATGGATAGAACTCAAGGAGATTATATGGGAATGCTTGCTACTATGATAAATAGTATGGCACTTCAGTCTGCTTTAGAATCTATAGGATTAATAACAAGGCTTCAATCTGCTATTGATATGAAGCAAATTGCCGAACCTTATATAAAAAGAAAGGCAGTAAGACACTTGGAAAAAGGAAGAATTGTAATTTTTGGTGCAGGAACTGGAAATCCCTTTTTTACAACAGATTCTGCTGCTTCTCTTAGGGCTGTGGAAATTGAATCAGATGTGATTCTCAAAGGAACAAGAGTTGATGGGGTATACGATTCTGACCCTGAAAAAAACAGCAATGCTCTAAAATTTGACACCCTAACTTTCGACCAGGCATATGATAAACAACTGAAAATCATGGATATGACTGCATTTACCCTTTGTAAAGAAAATGAAATACCAGTAGTTGTTTTTGACATGAATTGCTCAGGTAATTTAAAAAAAGTTATATTAGGTGAGAAGATTGGTACATTAGTAACAATATAAATCTGAAATGGAAGAAGTTGATATAATCTTAGAGGAAGCTGAGTTGGCAATGAACAAGTGTGTTTCTCATCTTTCAGTTGAACTAAGTAAAATTAGAGCAGGAAGAGCAAATCCTTCAATGCTAGATACTGTCAAAGTTGATTATTATGGTTCTCCAACCCCCTTATCTCAAATTGGAAATGTAAGTACTTTAGATTCTAGAACACTAACTATCCAACCATGGGAAAAACCTATGTTAGATGAAATTACTAAAGCTGTTATCAATGCTAATTTAGGTTTAAATCCCCAGAATAATGGAGAAGTTATTATCATAGCCGTTCCTGTTCTGACTGAGGAGCGAAGAATGGATCTTGTTAAAAAAGCTAAATCTGAAGGTGAAAATGCGAAAGTTAGCATAAGATCTCAAAGAAAAGATGCCAATGACATGATTAAAAGCTTGAAGGAAGAAGGACTTAGTGAGGACGGCATTAAAGATTCAGAAGATTTCATTCAAAAATTAACAGACTCTTTCACTAAAAAAGTAGATGAATTAGTTGCTATTAAAGAGGCAGACATTATGAAAGTCTAAATTCTTATGATACTTTTATCCTTGATAATTAGGATTTTATCAAAAATATCTAGAGTTTTACAAGAATTAATTTGCAAATTATAAATATTTAAACCAATTATTATGAAAAAGTTTTGGATTTTACCTGTTACTGCATTGATGATATCTTGCGGTGCTGCTACAGAAGAAGCTCCTGCTGCAACTCCAGTTGAAGAAGTTGTTGCTCCAGTTGAAGAAGTTGAAGAAGTTGAAGAAGTTG